>UEXM01000082.1_pt1 | contig 104434 bp, 128 predicted proteins | sample 1796661 | NCBI WGS metagenome assembly UEXM01 (sample SAMEA4772469, study PRJEB27181) | metagenome | reverse complement strand
GATAAATATTATTAATGTGTACAATAAAAAAGTTCCAATATGGATATGATAAAAAAACATTTATCTTTGCTATTATATTTAGTATAATCCCTATATTTAATATATGGATTATTATAATTATTTTAAGAGACAGTATAAATTTAAATTAAAAAAAATGAAACAATTACTATTTACAATATTTGTAATACTTGGGTTAACATTAAATGCTCAAGAAAAGAAAAACGATATTACAACAACACAAACTGAAAGGATTATAGATAAATATTCCGATAAAATAATCGATGGTTTTAATAATACTATTGATAAAGTAACACCAATGGCAGAAGAAGGATTTGCTATTATAGTTAAATTAAAATTCATTGAAGGTGTTGCATATTTATTACCATTTATAATAGGTATTATATTATTAATATTATCTACAATACGTTTTAAAAAAATAAGATACGTAAAAGAATTACCAAAAGAATACATTACTGAAAATAATACATATGGTTTTATATATTTAATAGTGGGCGGAATTATATTTATAATTGGTTTATTAACGTTATCTACTGCGTTAACACATATATTTGTACCAGAATGGTATGCTATTAAAGAAATAATGAATTTAATTTAAACTATATAATTATGACAGTAGAAAACTTAGAAGGGTTAAAAATAATATTATATGTATTTAGTGGGATATTTACATTCGTTGGTATATGTACAATAGTTGACTCACTTAATTGTTGTAAAATAGAAAGTCAAAATTCTAGAAATTATAGTTTTAGCCAAGATATGTTAAATGCTTTACAAAAAGGAACAGTTGTTTCTGTTATTATACATGTATTAATACATTTAATAATATTTTTTGCATATTATAACTATTTAGCATGGCTTCCAACAACTGAAATTAGTAAGGGTTGGATAGATACAAGTGTTATAGTCTTTGGTATAATAGGATTTATAGGACTGGTTTTGTTAAATTTTAATGCCGTAGAAGATTATAGTGCCAGAAATGGATGGAACGGTGCTTTAAATATAAGAAAAAGTATTGTTAAATATTGTTATATTAATAATGAATATAATACTAGAATAAAGAATTTAAAAAAACAACATAAAAAACAATTATCATGAATATCGTAGATAAAGTAAAAAAACAAAAAATTAAACCTGATGTATTATTATTAAATGGACCAGTTACAGAGAAAAAGACTGTTATAGTTGAAGAAGTTACAAATTTTGAAGATAAACTAGATAGTTTTGGTATTAAAAATGTTACTAAAAAAGCAATTGAGAAAGTTAGGTATAATAACGCTGAGATTCAAGAAAAGAATGAAAAGTCTCAACGTGCATTTGCTATGAAACAAGCATTATCAATGTTGACTGAGTTATTCTTTCCATTTGTAGTTGTAAATTATAATGTATTAAATGATATTTGTAATGAATATAATTTAATTATATCATCATTATCATTTTATGATAAAGCGATTGAAGAAGAAAACATTAATGAATTAGAATCATTTAAGTCACATTTAGGCACAATAGCTGAAAATATGACTGAACGTGTTACATTCCCAAAAGCAAATAATTTTATGTTTGATAAAAATAGTAAACATGAAGCTATAATGGATGTTAATTTAGCTAATTATTTTAATATTGTAGCACCATTAAGTCATTTTGATTTTAAAGGTAAATCAATTGTTAAAATTGGAAATGAAGCTAAACCTGTAGAGACAAAAAAAGACATGCCAGAACTTAAATCACCAAGACCTGAACCATTAGATCCTATTATTATAGCACCATTTAATTTTGGTGGTAAAGTATATGGTGTTGTGGTAACAGCTTGGGATAAAGTAGCTGATGATAGTAGAATAAGAACTTTAATTAAATAAACAATGAAAAAATATATATTAATTATTATTATATCATTAACAACATTATCATGTTCAAATAGTAATATAGTATCTGATAATGTGATAACGACAAAAAGTGTTAATAAAAATTTACAAGTAATTACAAAAGAAGTAAAAAGTTATAGTGATGTATTATCAAGAAAAGATCTAAATTATATTCAGAAAGATACTATTGTATATAAAACATATATAACAAAGTATAAAGATATATTATTAATAAACCCCACCACTAATAAAATAGAATATAAAATAGATAATTATAGTGGTATTTTTTACACTGTTATGATATTTGTAATTATACTTTTAGTATTAGTAATAATACTTAGTATTGCGGTATCAGAATAATATAAGGGAGGTAAGTGGGTCGGCAAAAAACTACTTATTAGTAGTATAATAAGGGGTAGAGTAATTTACCCTTTATTTTTTTAAAAACCTTAAAAAATATCAACATTTATTATAAATTTTTAAATCTAGCCAATATGTACAGGAATAAAGATCCAGTATAAGTAATTATATATAATAATTAAAAAAAATAAAATAAGATCAAATTATAAAAAGTCTTAATATTATTAGTATTAAGACTTTTTTTCACCCTTTAAAAAATAAAAATAATGGAATCAACTAAATTAAATAGACCTTGTAAGTTATTAACAATTAACGGATTGCATTATATTTTAATTACATCTAAACTAATAGATAAAGATTACTATATTTGGAAAAATAACAATCAGTTATGTCAATGTGTTAAAAACTCTAAAGATATATCTAGATTAAATACATTCATGTCAAATAAACAATTACATAAAGTAGTTGCCACTAATGATGATAGAATGGGAGGTTTACCTGCTATACCACAACAATTCATTAAGGATGTTAAAGATGGTATAATAACTACAATTGATTTAGACAAGTTAACAATTAAATTTACATATAGTCTACCACATGGTATTCAAGCAATGTATGCACCAAGAAGTAACTATAGGCCAAAATTAATTAAAAATACAATTAAGTTAAATATATTTGAACATAGAACTAAAAGATATTAATAATGAAAGCATTTGGATTACAATTAATAAAATCTAATAGTTTTGATAGATTATACAATAATGTAGATAATATATTAAAACAAAATAGTATTAATATACAAAAACAAACTACAGCACATGCTTTGCAAAATATGTTAAAAGTAGATAAATGGTTTAGTTTATGTACTGTTAATGAATGTGCAAAAGTATCTAATATTATTATACCGCAAGATAGATTAGATATATATAGAGCAATACATTGTATTCATTGGTCAGAAATGACACCTGAGTATAGAGAAATAATAATTGCAATGGTTCTTGATGATTTTAGAAATATTTTAAATCCTGAAAAAAAAGATCCAACAATAACTTTAAACGTATAAATTTAAATAATGGGTGTTAAACACCTGTGTTTTTAGCTGTCGTAGAATAAGGGGGTAATTCTATCCCCTTATTTTTTATAAAAATAAACAATTAATAATTAAGAAATGGAGAAAAATAAAATACACCAGACTCATTCAAAAGTAAAGGAAGATATATCATTAAGTCGCTTAAAGCAAATAGCTAAAAAGTTTCCAAATGATAATGAATTAGGTGCTCATATTAGGCACAATTTATTACGTGATGTAATATAATATATTTAGTTATAATGTATAATTATTTTTATACTAATAACACCAACAAAGAAAAGTAACAAAAGAAATAGTATATATATTATATAATATTATATATATATTTATTTGTATAGCTATTTAAAAATATTTTTGTGAACGTGCTCCTAACAGGTTAAGCTGAGGAGCTTTCACATACCCTTATAAGACATTTTAAATAAGCTTTAAAGAAAGTTAATATTGTTTTAATATGTATGTATAATGTAATATATTATAATGCTTTAAAAACATTAAAAAAAAGAATACATAATTATGAGTTATATAAAAGATATTGATTATACTACTGATGATTTATCAAATTTATTATTAATAGAACGTTTAATAATGAGTACAATGTCATCAGATGATGTAATGATACTGGTTGAAGATTTTACAATACTTCATAAAAAAGAACCTTTTACAGATGTAGAATATGCTCATTTAGATAACCAATTAGATATTGCATTAGATGAACATTTAAAACTTGAATACGGAACATAAATTAAATTAAACAATTAAAATAGAAATATCATGAGTGATGTAATTTTTAAACACGGAACAACAAGAAGTAATCATAAATTTACTATGGGGTTAGTAACAAGTAAAGATGAAAGTACTGCTACAGTATCAATAGCTTTATGTAGTAAAAAAAATCAATTTAATAAAGCTAGAGGTAGAATTATTACTGAAGCTAGAATTGGAAAGAATAAAAGAGGTATTAGAAATTTTGTTATAGACAAAAATGTTAATTTAAGAGAATCAATCACTACTATCTTTAATGCAATAGCTGCTAAAAATAAAAGAGAATTAGTTCATGATTTTGGTTTATCACCTAAAAACGGCGTGGTTAGTTAATAATCAAGGACCCATAGCTCAGTTGGTTAGAGCATCTGACTCATAATCAGAGGGTCGGGAGTTCAAATCTCTCTGGGTCCACTAAAAAAATAAACAATGAATAAACAAGCAATTAAAATAGAATTAAGAGTAGTCATACCAGCATTATGCTTATTTGCATATAAAAATAGACTATCATTTAATGTTAGTGAAATAACAAAAGGTGAATTTTACACATTATTAAGACGTCACGCTAAACATAATTTATTTAAACCTAGTGGCGCAGGTATAAATATGAAAAACATTGAATGTTTAGTAATAGATGGTGTAATTGAATCATTAGAATTAAATAGATCGCAATATGGTGGTAATTATTCTAATGCGAAGATAGATTTATACAATGAATGTATAGATGAACTTAATTTTGACTTTAAACAATTATGTTTTGAAGCTCAAATGAAATCAATAGTAAGTACAGTTAATAATCATAATTTAAAATTTAGTAAACATGTCAGAAGTTAAAGAAAATGTGCAAGGAGAAAACAGTTCTCAAAACAATCAAAGTAAAGAAACAAAGAAAATTGTAGATGCTTTTAGTAAAGCAATGGAAGGTTTAAGTACTATTTTCCAAGGAGAAGGTAACATTAAACCTGTTAAACAATTAAATTCTAGTAGTGTTCCTACATTAATGCAGGAAGTTTACAAAGAAGAAGAAGAGGCATTAGCTAAACGTTTTAAAGACGGTGCTAAAGCATTAATGGTAGCAAAAATAGCTTATGATCGTTGTATTAAACAACAAGAAGCTGAGATGCAAAAAGCTAAGAACAAAAAAATGAAAGAATTCACTCAAGAAGCTAATAAACTAGTTGGTTTAATAGCACAAATTAGTGAATTACCACAGCACTATGCAAATGCTTTAAATCCTGAAGGTACTAGCCAAGAACCTTCAACCGATGGGGAAGAGTAATTTGCAATAGTAATTGTTTATTTTAGCATGGGAGTCATAGTATTCCCATGCTTTTTATTAAAATTATAGAAGATGAAGAAAGAAGATGATGTATATATACGATTTAGAAACGTATCCTAATTTTTTCTTAGCTAGTTTTAAAGATTTGAGTACTAATAAGTATATTGAATATGAAATTAGTGATAGAATGAATGAAATTGAGGAGCTTAGGATGTTCCTTGAACAAGATAAGTTACAGTTGATAGGTTTTAACAATGTTAACTTTGATTATCCAGTATTACATAATACTATATTAAAAAACAATAAAAATTGGAGTTCTTACGATATTTATAAGGAAGTTCAAAATGTTATTGAAGCAGAATATAGTAGTATATGGGATAATTTAGTTAAAATACCTCAGCTTGATTTGTATAGAATATGGCACTATGATAACAAAAATAAGAGAACCTCTCTTAAATGGCTTGAATTTGCCATGAGAATGCACAATATAGAAGACCTGCCTTATGCAGTAGGTAGTATTCTCAAAGAATCAGAGATGGACGTTGTAAGAAGTTATTGTCGTAATGATTTAGATGCTACACATAAATTTTTTATGTTAAGTACTAAACACATTGCTATTAGACAATTCTATTCTAATCTAGAAGGTCTTAATTTAATTAATGCTTCAGAGACAAAGATTGCTAAAGAAGTATTTGGTAAATATTTATCAAAAGATATGGGTGTAAGTTATAAAAATCTACGTAAAATGCGTACAGATAGATATCGTATACCAATCAATGATATTATATTTCCATATATTAGCTTTAAGCATAAACAAAATATAGAAGTATTAGATTATTTTAAAAATGTTGTTTGGAAAAAAAACAGTGAAGGTTTTTCAACCAAATTAGAATATTCAACAGAATATTTAAGTGTTAAAAGAGAATATGGTGAAGGTGGGCTTCATTCATTTAGTAAACCAGGTATATATGAATCTAACGATGAATATATGATTTACGATTTGGATTTTGCTTCATATTACCCTCATTTATCATTTAAAAACAAATTACATCCAGAACATATACCAGAAAAGGTATTTAGTGAAAAGTATGAAGGATTTTATAAAGAAAGAAAGACTTATCCTAAATCAGACCCTAGAAATTATGTATTAAAGATTATTCTTAATAGTGCATATGGTTTGAGTAAAGATAAATATGCTTATTTATATGACCCTAAATGGCAATTAGCTATTACAATCAATGGTCAGTTATTATTAACTATGTTAACAGAATGGGTAGTAGATGCTACATCGTATTGCAAACCAATATTTGAAAATACAGATGGTGCAGCATATATTATTAAACGAAGTGAAAAACACTTAGTTGATGAAGTATGTAAAAAAATGGAAAAATTATCAGGTATTGCATTGGAAGCACAAGAATGTAAAAAATTAATAATGCGTGATGTTAATAATTATATTAACGTTATATCTGATAGTGATGTTAAATTTAAAGGTGCTTATGAGATAGATAGAGACTATCATAAAAACCATAGTAAAAGAATTGTATCATTAGCTGCGGCTAATTATTTTATTAATGGTATACCTATTGAAAATACTATTAACAACCATTTAACTCTCAAGGGCGACTATAATTTTGGAAAAGATTGTAAAAATTACGGAATATTTGATTTCTGTATTGGTAACAAGTCAAAAGGTCGCAATAAATTATATGAACGAGTTATAAATGGTATAAAGATAATAGATAATCCTTTAGGTAGAGTAAATAGATACTATATATCTAAAACAGGTAATCAGTTAATTAAAAAATTACCACCTCTTGAAAAGAATATGATGACTGACACTGCTAAATTAGCATTGTTAAGCCCTCTTCAAACAAACATATTTATGTATGGTATTGAAGATGTGCAAGTTGAACCTAAAGATAGAGAGAGTAATATTGAAGCTGGTTATAAATGTGAATTACATAATGTTCACAAAATAAAAGAATATGATTTACATTATAATTATTATTATAATGAAACTAACAAATTAATAAATCCAATCGTAAATGGATAAAATAACATATTCAGAAAGAAAATTTATTATTAATTTAGTAATCTCAAGTTGTGATAGCCTTAACCCGTTTTTAGTTTCACAAAAAATAAAAATATATTTTAATATAGATGTTAGTATTGAAGAAATACTAGCCTATACTAAGGAATTCAAAATACTTGAGTCAGAAAAATTCACTCTTAAAATGAGTGATATATTTTAATATGAATAAAAATAAAGAATTATGCCCGAAATGCTTTGGTAGTAAAGAAGTTATTTCACAAAAGAAAGGTTATTTTAAATCTTCAGAGTGTAAATATTGTGAAGTAGATGCTGATGGTAAACCAACAGGTCTAGTCCCGCTTGAAGAAGATATTGATGAACCTTTATATTAAGCATAAAAATATAAATAACAACATGAAAGAAAGTTTTATATTAAATTTTAATATATTAAAAGAATTTGAACTTTCAGTTGAAGAATTCATATTTCTTATTAATCTTTATATGAAGAAAGATAATGGAAATATAAATATAAGTATAAAAAAATTAGAAGAAAATAAATTTATCAAAATAATTAAAAAAGATTCAGAAGAAATAATAATACTTAGAAGTAAATCTATGGATTTATTAGAATTTCTTATTACTGATATTGATATATCTTTTAATAAAAAAAAGAAGATTATAAAAAAATCTAAAAGAGTAATAAACCAGGAAATAGATGATAGAATTGATGAATATAGACATAAATGGAAAGGTCTAAAAGCAGGTTCTATGGGTACTCCAAAAACATGTAAGCAAAAGCTTACTAGATGGATGAAAGAAAATCCTAGCTATAGTTTTAATGATATATTAAAAGCAGCAGATTTATATTTGCTTGAATTTAATAGTAATACAACATTTTTACAAAACGCAGAATATTTTATATTTAAACAAAATATTAATAAAGAAGAATCTTCTAGATTATCAGCATATATAGATGAAATAGGTATGGATAATAGTAAGGATTGGACATCTCAAATAAATTAATATTATGTTAACATTAGAAGAATTTATAAAAACGGTATATCATACTGAAAAATATATAGTTATACCGTCGTTAAGTAGAAGAAAAGTTAATAAAGCACAATTTATTAACAATAAAGGAAAATATGATATTCATGCACAAAATGAATATCTTAAAATATTGTATGAAAAAATATATGAAAAAGACATTATATAGTAGAGTTTATGAAAATTTAGTAGATAGAAAAAATAGAATTCTATCTGGAAAGGTAAATTGTATACCATGGGGTTTACCAAGATTTGAAAATGAATTACCTGGTATAGAAAAAGGTAAATATTATCTTATAACAGCGAATAGTAAAGTGGGTAGATTTTGCCCCTGTATATAGTAATATATATGGAAAAAAGATTATAAAAAATGAAAGAACTAGAAAAATTATCAGATAATGATCAGATACATGTAGAAGGAAGTATTAATGGCACATATACAATAGGTCATGTAATTAAATTAAATAATCTATATTATTTTTTTCAAAATAATAAAAAAGGTAGTCGGCCTGCTAATTCTAAACATCCTATAACTGAATTATATACATATTCATGGGCATTTCATATACGAGAAGGTTTAAAACTATCTGATGGCGTTATAATAAATAGAATAATAAATGAAAATGATATGGTATTAAATGAACCGTGGTATCAAAGACATTTAAAAGTAACAAATTCAAATTCACGAAGTAGTCAAATAAGTATTAGTGATACCTCATTTGTTCGTATAAAAGATTCTAATGGTAAACTATCAATATTTAAAAATAATGGACCGGGTATAAGTTTATTTAAACAAACACCACATTCAGATTGTTGTGGTTGTCAAATATTATTTAACTTTGAGAATAGTAGTGGTGTATATTGTAGATATAAAAATTTAATAATAAGTGATTATAAAATTATCTTTGATCATTTAAATGTTGATAGAGCTGCAAAAATTGCACATATTACAGATAACCAAAGTACCGCAAAAGATTTTGTTGAAAGATTAGGATTTCAATTGCAATACTCGTATGTTAATAATAATTCCAAAAATACAATAAATGTATATCATTTTAATCCTGGAGAACATGTATTAAATGAAAAAAAAATAGAAAAAGAAGTATCAAAAGAAAATAATCTTAAAACTCAGAATTCCAAAGAAGAAAAAAAAGGAAGATTAATGGAAGAAGCTATAGCTGATTTATCTAAAACAAAATCGGAAGCAGTAGAACCATTTATAAATTTTGCAGAAAGAAGTGTGATGCCAGAAGCATATGCATCAATAAAAAAATAAATAAACAATCTAACTTTTAAATAAATAACATGAAAAAAGTTATTAGATATTTTTGGAGGTTAATATTAATAATAAGAATGAAAACTATCACGAAAATAATTTATGTTAATGAAACAGATATTCCATTAACAAAGACAAGAAAAAGTTTCTTAAGACAATTTTTAGAAAAAAGACCAAACACATATCACAAGAATGGTAATATTCAATGTAATAGATCATCAAGTAGGTCTATATCTGAATTAACTTCTATCGTTAGAAGTAGGTTTCCAATAACAACTATTGACGCAGTAATCAGAATAGTAGCAGAATTAAATCATGATAATAGATGCTATTTAGTATGGTGTACCCAAGTAAATAAGTTTGTTGTTGTAGGTGGGTTTAGTAAGGATAATCCTTGTAGAAAAAATTTCATCACCAATTATAGTAAAAAATACTTTGGTGAGAAAGTAGGAGTGGATGGTATTTCGTATAATCAATTAATTGATATACGAAATGATCAATTAAATTTATAAATATTAGCTAACGGGGAAACTCTTTAAAAAAATAAAAAATGGCAACAAGTTTAACAAAAATGACTAGAATACCATCATCGTGTAATAATAAATGGCGTAGTGGTAATGTATATAGTATACATATGTATATGAATTGTAGTGATGGTTATCAAAATCACCATATTCATAAATTTACAGGTAGTAAAGAAGAATGTACTTTATTAATTACTTTATTTAAGAAATTTGATAAAATAATGCAATTGCATAATATTAAAGAAGAAAGTTTTATATTTGAAAGTAAAATTAAATTTAAAAATAAAAATCAAAGAATCTTTTTTAAATTATGTAGGTATGTTAGAACTAGAACATTAAAGAAAATATTAGTTAAAATGGTTGATTTGATAGATAATGGTGTGAAACCATATAATGCTATTTTATTAGCCCATTATTCAAGTGGTGGTTCAAGTATTCGTAATAGTATGGATGTTGTACCTGTAAATAATAGACTAAATCATTTTTATACATATAGAAGCTGGAATCAATTTATTGACAAATTGAATACAAATGGTTATATAAATAATTTATTTAAACCTGTTTCTAAAAATAAGTTAACGATAAGTACTATTAAATTAATGGTAAGTAAATCTGAAAAATATGCAGAATTACAAAGAAATTTATTAATACCTAGAATAAAATGACTAGCGATAAAAATAGTGAGCAAGTTAAAAGTGTCATAAAAAATGACAAAATTAAAGACAATCCCGTGCCGTCAATTGATAATAAAGATATTGGTTATTTAATATCTCTAGTAAAAAAGGATATTGAAAAAGATACTCCTTTTAAGGATATTAAATATTTAATATTAAAAAAATTACAAAACGGTGTAGAGACTGACAATGAGCAACCTAATGAATGTAAATGTGGAGGAGACAATACATGTATGTGTAGTTAGGTTGATGAGACAGTCCGAACTATAAATATAAACAATAAAAATTTAAAAAATTAATTAAAATGGCAAAACAAGTAACTTGTATTAATGCTAAAAATTATGCATTAACAAAAGGTAATCCTTATATTATATTAGGGAGTACAAGAGATATGTATAATATAGAAAATGATAAGAATAAAATAGCTTCTTATTCAAAGAAATTATTTGAAGAAATTAGACAAGCAATTGTTGAGGAAGTAGTAGAAGAACCTGTTGTTAATCCAACATTAGATTCTATTAAAGAAGCGCTTGTTATTAATATGGATGTAGGTCGTGCATATGATTTTGATATCACATATAATGTTGGTAGAAGAAATTATAATGCTAGCCCCAGTTTATCTTTAAGTGGTTCAGAGATTAGTTGTGGTGTAAATCAAATATATAATTTAAATGCTTTTTCTACATCTATTTATAACTTTGGTCAAAGGTTTAATACTATAAATGCAGAGGAAAGACGTGAATTAACAACACATATATCTAAAACTTGTTTTGAATTAATTAAAGAGAACACTAGTTGTATGGCAGTGTTATCTACAAATACAAATCATAATCGTTTTAGTATTGTTGATACTGGGTTAGAAGAGTTAACAGACTCTCATGAAACAGCTATAAATAGCAACAGTGGTAATACTATTAAAACATGGTTATTAAATTGTGTTGATTAATTAATTTTTATATTTTTTTATTATAAATTATAGAGTTCAGCAGAAATGACTGAACCAATTAAATATAGAAAAAAATGAATAAAGAAGAATTAATAAAGGACTTAAATAATAAATGCCCAAGTAGACCTAGAAATGTAGTTTTAGATTATTTTAAATTTAAACTTTTTAAAAATGATGATAAAATATATGCAAGAAGAACTTTTGGAGATTTATTTAAATTATATAGATTTAAAGGTGTGAGTGAAGCATTATTAATGGAATGCTTAGTATCACAACAATTTAGAGCATATAGATGCCCTGATATTAAAAATATAGTGTTTTTCAAATATACTCATAAACATAAATTTTGGTGTGTATCTGAAGAACGAGTAACTAATAGGTATAAAAACACCTTTAGATTTTCAAATTATGGTAAATATACACCAGAGTATTTAGAAAATCTATACAATTCTATATTTAATAAGTAACAAATTGAAAACGCAGATAGCTGATTGGCTTTATCTGTATAATACTATTCAACAAGTCGTAGATAACGACTTAAACATAAGATTAAAAATATTTTATTTTACTTTAGAGATGTCTAAAGAACAAAAAATGTTATCAGCATTCTCTAATATACTTTATGTAAAAGAGGGAATAAGAATAGCACCTAAAGATTTAAGAAGTACCAAGGAAGATAATGTATTACCAGATAACGTATTAGAAGTTATTGAGAAATATAAACCTTATTTTGAGAAAATTGAAGAAATAGTTGAATTCATTGATGATATTAGAAATCCAACAGGTATATATAAATTTGTTAGAGAATATGCGGTTAATAATGGAACACAACATACTAAGAAAGTTGAATTTGTAAATAATAAAACAGGTGAGCTCTTTGAAAAAGAGATTGATGATTATTATGAACCAAATGATCCAGATGAATATGTTATGGTTTTTATTGACCATATTAGTTTAATCTCCACGGAGAGTATAGATGGTAAACAAATGGGTTTACATGCATCTATTGTTAAATTATCGTCAGATTATTTAATTAGACTACGTAACAAATATAAATATTCACTTGTAGTAATACAACAGCAAGCATCTTCTCAAGAGAGTTTAGATAATTTTAAAGCTAACAAGCTTAAACCTAGTTTAGATGGATTAGGGGATTGTAAACTTACCCAGAGAGATGCTGATGTTATATTAGGATTATTTAATCCTTTTAGACATGAAATACCTGAATACAAAGATTATGATATTAGATTTTTTAAAGATAATATTAGATTCTTAGAAATTTTAGGTGGTAGAGAAGGCGGTGCTGGTACTATCTGCCCATTATATTTTGATGGTGCAGTGAATTACTTTAAAGAGCTACCTTTACCAAAAGATGAAGTAAATATGAAACAAGTTTATGATTTTGTAAATACAATAAGATAAATAAATGGTAACACCGCAAATTAGAGATAATTATTTTAAAAACAGAATCGTTGGGTTATATAGAAATACCCCTAGAATGATTTGGAAAAGAGCTAGTAGATACAATTACTAGATAAATATATAATATGCAAGGGTTTTAAGTAGCCTTTGCATATTTTTTATAAATTTTAACAATGGAGCAAGGAGATAGATTTAATGAAGGTAAGTTAAAATGGTCATTGATAAGCTGGAAAGCTATGGAACCAATGATTAAAGTACTAATGTTTGGAGCTAAGAAATACAGCCCAAATAATTGGAAGAAAGGGGTTAGTATCACTGAAACGTGTGAGAGCCTACAAAGGCATTTAAATGCGTTTATAGACGGTGAAGACAATGACCCAGAGAGTAAAATAGAACATGTTGGACATATATTATGTAATGCAATGTTCCTATCATATATGCATCTATTCAGAAAAGATATGGATGACAGATATATTGATAAAAATTTGAAGTAGGAGATGAAGTATACAGATTTAATGCTGGATATAGAAACAGCAGGTAGAGAGCCTGGTTGTGCTATAATCCAAATAGCAGCTGTACCTTTTAATATAAATACAGGTGATATATCTAAGAATGTGTTTGAGATGTCTATTAATTTAGACCATCAAATAAAAAATGGGTATAAATTTGATAAAGGTACATTAGCATGGTGGCACAGAACAAATGAAACTTTGTTCCAAAAGCTATCTAAAAGTAAAAATACATATGTTGAAGTTGGTATAGAATTCCAAAAATATTTTAATAGTCTTAAAGACAATAAAAAAATTAAAGTGTGGGGTAATTCAAACAGATTTGACATTGGTATATTAAACGGTTGGTATAGAAAAAGTATTGGATACACATTCAATGCCTTTTGGAATACTTGGTTAGAACGTGATGTTAGAACTACAAGCTGTATGATACCAGAAATAAAGAAGAATATGAAATTTGTTGGTGAGAAACATAATGCAATACATGATTGTATTCACCAAATAAAGTATTGTCATAAAACAATTAAAAAATTAAGAATTAAAATGACTTAAGATGAATATATATGAAATATTAGCTTGGATAGTAATAACAGCGGTATCGTTTGTTATAATGCCTTTTTATACATTAGGAATTATATTTTATGGAGCTGATATGAAAATATTAAGTCTCTTATGTTTTATAAGAGGATTTATAAGAATGGTAAATAAAACAATAAATTAATATGGAAATAAACAAATACCCAGATGGGAGTAGTTATGTAAATAATATATCTGTTGGATTACATAATAATTCATTTAGAATAAATGGTTATGAAAGTTTATGGCACTTAAATCAAGCAGTGGATGCTTATTGGAATGTACATAAAAATAAACCTACTATAATCATACCAAATTTATTAGATGCTCAAGCAGATAGAAGATTTAATACAGGAGAATCAAGTGGTTTAAAATTAGTATGTAAATTTCTTAATGGGATAAACGCTAATTTCAAGATATTTCATCCACATAATCCTGAAGTAGTAGAAGCTATGATGGATAATGTAGAGATTATTGATAACAGTGATTTTATTAAAAGAGTAATGATTAAACGTGCTAAAGATATTAAAGGTTCAAAAAAAGATTTTGTAGAAAGTTTAATATTAATGTCTTCTGATGCGGGTGGATTTAAACCTTTAATGAAACTTTGTGAAAAGTTAGATTGGAAGGGGGAAACAGCTTCTGCAAGTAAGTCACGTACTTATGATAAAGATGGTAAAACTAAATTAAGTCAAAATTTACCAAGAATTAATTTTGGAGGTAAAGATATCCTTATTATAGATGATATATCTGTATATGGTGGTACTTTTAAAGGATTAGCTACTATGTTAAAAGATTGTAACGTGGGCAAACTCTATTTAGCTGTAAGTCATATGACTGTACAAGATTTAGGTAATGATCCAGTTACTAATTATTTTGATAAAGTATTTACAACTAATAGTAAATTTGATACTTATCATTATCAAGAAGTTAGAGAAAAAGGTGGTTCTGATATAATTAAAGGTATGCCTAAAAATTTAGAAATTATAAAAATGTTTTAATATGTATGGTAAACCAAGATTATATACTTGTTGTAAACAAATAATAAAAATAGAACGATTTGCAATGTCAATACCAAAATGTAAATGTGGTAAAACACCAAAAAGTGTTGATAATGTTAAGAATTATCCCGTAGTTTTTAATAAATGGATTAAAAAATAAATAAAAAATGAAAGCAAAAATTTTAATGGGTCTTCCATTAGCAGGTAAAAGTTCCTGGCTTAATGTGGAAGATAATGTAAGAGATTATAAGATTGTGTCAGCAGATGCATATAAGGAATCTCATAAAGATTATAACCCAAATAAAGCTTTTTTACTTCATGAATGGAGTGTTAAGAAAGCTGAAAAAGTTATGAATTTATTATCAGATGAAAAAATACAATTGATAATGGACGGTGGAGGTATTAATAATTCTTATACAACAAGAATTATAAAAATGCTTCAAGAAAAAGGTTATTATGTAGAATTAATACATATTAAAACACCTATTGAAGTGTGTTTAAAAAGAAATTCAATTAGGGAAAGAAAAGTTCCTGTTGAAGCTATTATAGAAAAATCTGCAAAAGAAAATGCCCAATTTCAAATATTATCTAATTTAGTTAATAAAATATCAGTTATAGAATTTTTTACACATGAACATATTTTTATAGATATGGATGGTGTATTAGCTGCATTAACTACTTTACCTAAAATAAATGGTAAAATAGATTTTGTTAACAGTCAATTATTTAAATATTTACCACCTGTACAAATGGTGATAGATAAATTAAATGCTTTAGACCCAGCAAAACATAAATTGTATATTTTATCAGCTATACCAAATTCATTTTCTTATATTGAAAAAATGAAATGGTTAGATAAACATTATAATATACCAAAAGATCGTAGACATTTTGTAAATTCTGGTAGACATAAAGCAGAAATGCTTGAAAATTTGCGTCAATTTTACAAATTAAAAAAACATCAAGTAACATTAATAGATGATACACATGCTACATTAGAGAATGTAAAACATTTAATGATGAAACCAATGCATATATCTGAATTTCTAATTTATAATTTTTAACATGAAAAGAGAACACTTAAGATTAATAGTATTATTATTAGACGCATATAAATTGTTTCATAGACAAATGTATCCATCTAATACAGTAACTGTGTATAGTAATGCAACAGCAAGACATTGTAAACATTATAAAGGACCTAATAAAGATTATGTAATATCATTTGGTCAACAAAGACTAGTGAGATTATTGAAAGATAAATTTCAAGATTTCTTTGACTTACCACATGATGATGTAATGAATTTTATTAAAAAGCAATTAACATCATTCACTGGTGCTGAATATGCTGTAGATCATTTATCTTATTTACATAAATTAGGTTATTTACCATTAGTTATCAAAGGTTTACCAGAGGGTTCTAAAGTGCCATTTGGAGTACCATACATGACAATGTATAATACTGATCCAAAATGTTATTGGTTAACCAATTACTTAGAAACTTATATGTCATCTGAAATATGGCATCAAGTTACTACAGCTACTATAGCTAATGATTATAGATTATTATTTGAAGATTATGCAATAAAAACAGTAGGTAATACTGATTTTGTTCAATTTCAAGGACATGATTTTAGTGCCAGAGGAGACTTTGGTTGGGAAGCATCAAGTTCAATAGGTTTAGGGCACGATACATCATTTAGTGGTGGAGATACAGTTTCATCTTATTTAGATGCTCAATATTATTATGATTCAGGTCAGAACGATTGGGATAAATTTAATTTAGTACAAACTAGTGTCCCTGCAACAGAACATTCAGTTCAATGTGCTTATTTTAATCCTAAAGATGGAGAAGAATTAGCTTATTTAGATGCTATTTTAGAAAAGTTTCCAACAGGTATTGTTTCAATAGTTTGTGATGGATTTGATTTCTGGAAATTTTTAACAGAAGTAGTTCCTCAGAGAAAAGAAGCTATTATGGCTAGAAATGGTAAAGTAGTATTTAGACCTGATAGTGGTAATCCAGTAGATATTATTTGTGGTGATTATAAAAATATACCTGATACACCTGAACATAAAGGTGCTATTGAAATATTATCTGAAATATTTGGTACTACAGAAACAGAAAAAGGTTTTAAACTTTTAGATGAACATGTAGGATTAATATATGGTGATGCTATTACTTATGATAGAGCTAATCAAATCTGCCAAAGATTAATGGATAAAGGTTTTGCTTCTATTAATTGGGTAGCTGGAATTGGTAGTTTTACTTATCAATTTAATACTAGAGATAGCCATGGTCAAGCTTTTAAAGCTACATATGTAGAATTTAAAAAGGAATGTTTTAAAAATGTATGTTCATCAGGAATGCCAGATATTATCAAAGTAGGTAAATCTATATTTAAAGACCCTAAAACTGGAGATGGTTCTAAGAAATCAGCTAAAGGTTTATTATCAGTTATTGAAACAGATGGTAAGTATGTTCTATTAAATGAACAAGATTGGGAATCTGAAGCTAAAGGTGAACTTAAAGTAATATTCCAAGATGGACAATTATATAATCAAGTAAGTCTCTTTGAAATTAGAGATAGAATAAAAAATAATTAAAACTATGTTTGAAAATTTATCAAATTTGGAACTAGCAGTAATTGTATTTATTAGTCAAAGTGCATTTTTATGGTTAAGAACCTTAAATGTAATATATACTAGTAAATTATTGGTACTACCATCTATACTTACAGGTATAGGTATAGGTGTATCATGGTTAGTGGCTGTTGCAATTGGTGTTGATTCAATATTAGAACTAAAAATACTACCTCTTATAGGACACATAGGAGGTGGTGCTTTTGGTACTTATATGGGATTAATGAAAGAAAGAAAAAAACAACTAAAAAAATAAAAAAATGAGTATTGTAAGATTTATAGGAGATCATCATTTTGGACATGAATCATGTGCTAAAAGAAGAGGTTTTAAAGATTCTTTTGAGATGGCTGAATATATAATCAAAAAACATAATTCAGTAGTTCATAAAAAAGATGTAACTTATTTAATGGGGGATATAACAATGCACACAGATAAGTGGTATTTTTATCTAGATCAAATGAATGGTATTAAAAAAGTAATACTGGGTAATCATGATGAAGCTAAACATATACCAGAATTATTAAAATATGTTAAGTCAGTAGCTTCAATGGTTCGTTATAAAGGTGTATTCTTAACACATTGCCCAATACATCCTCAAGAATTAGAATATAGGGTTTCTAAAAATATACATGCTCATTTACATGAATATAGTGTAGTTAAAGAAACAATATCTAATACTAGAGATACACATAAAGGTACTAAAGATGATAGGTATATTGGTGTATCATGTGAACAAATAGATTATATACCAAAAACATTAGAGGAGTTAGGAATTAAAAGATAAATATTATGAAAACATTATTTAAATTAATATTAATATTAGGATTATTTACATCTTGTCATTATTCAACAAAAGATATTTATATAACAGAATCATTTGAATTAAGACAATTGGTAAATGATCAACATAAAACAACATCTTCAAATGGTAGTTATTTCTTAATAGCTGCAAGTTGGAATAGTTCAACAAAGAAAGAAAACAAGGTAAAAATGTTTGCCAAAGTTAATGATTATTATAAATATATTGAGTGTGATATAGAAAACATAAGAATTAAAATAGATGATTCTATTAAAAAACCTTATGTCCAAATTCAATATAAAGATTATGGTAAAAAAAGTAATGAAGATGCTACAGAATATATCGATTGGGGTAAAACACTCTTTTTGACATGCCCTGAAAAATTTTTACCAGAGAAATTATTAAATATTCAGCTTAAACAGTATTAAAATATAAAATAAATAAAATAAACATGAAAATAATAGCAATTTACGCAGACAGTTTTAATGGAAAAGTAGGTCAATCAACAGCTTATATGAATTTTGTAGGTCTTTTTGGAATACCTAGATTAATAACACCTAGTGATAATCCTAAAGAAATAGTAGATACTTGTGATGTATTATTAATACCTGGTGGGGCAGATGTAAACCCTATTAGATATGGGGAGGCACCTCATCCTGCAACAGGTCGTTCTAATGCCCATTATGAATTTATGGACATGACTATAGCAAAAGCATTTATTGATGCTAAAAAGCCTATTATAGGGATATGTAGAGGTATGCAATCATTAAATGTAATGTTTGGTGGGTCATTATACCAACATATTATTGGTCATCAACAAGATAGAGATGATAGAGTATCTACTAATCAAACTATGATTACAGAAGATAATGAAGAGATTAAAATTAATACAATACATCATCAAGCTGTTAAAAAGTTAGGAGATGGATTAATTGGTATTGGTCACACTGCTGTATATCAAGGTTGTAATTCATTACATGATCATAAACATTTAGTTGCTAAAAAATTTAAAAAAAATGGTGAGGTATTAACTATTGTTGAAGCTTTCAGACATGAAAGTTTACCAATTTTAGCATTTCAATATCACCCCGAAGAGTTTAACTGCCCTTTTGCTATAACCCAAATAATTAATTTAATAGGTGTTAAAAATCCAATTGAAGTAATGGTGAAGGCTTAAATAAAAGAATCATGAAAAAATATAGATTAATTAAAATATACCCTGGTTCTCCGCAGCTAGGGTATATAAATGATATAAATATTATTGCTTGGTCCACACCAGATAAAACATTAATATGTAGTGATCATCCAGAATTTTGGGAAGAAGTGATTGAAAAAGATTATGAAATATTATCATTAAATAGAAAAACATCACCATCTATTATTGAAAATATAATGGAAGGTTATACAGATGAATTTGTTGATAAACTTATTAAATCTGGTATGAAAATTTATTCAATTAAAAGACTTAGTGATGGTGAAGTATTTACTATTGGTGATGTATTAAAAAATAGACCAAGTTATACTCAAGTAATAAAAAGATTTGAAATTATAAAAAATTCAATTAGGTTATGGTTAGGAGAGAATAATTCAACTAAAGAAAATGCTGGTTTACTAATAAAATATGCTAAAAGAGTATTAAAACCATTATTTATAACAAATGATGGTGTACCTATGTTTAAAGGTAATAAGTATTATGTTATCGCTAATAAAGCAACTAGTTATTACACAAGTACAGCTAATACTAATAGTTTATTATGTGATAAAAAATATATTTTTGGTAAAAAAGAAAATGCTGAAAATTATTTATTAATGAATAAAAGATGCTTGTCTGTTAATGATGTAATTTCAATATGGAAGTATAATGAATCATCATACTGTAATCAAAATAAATTAATTAATTTTGTAAAACAAATAAAATGATATATATATTATTAGTAATACTTCATTTCTTATTTGATTGGGTATTACAACCAAGACATGTTGCTAGAAGAAAGGGTAGAGATATAGAGGGATTAAGTGCTGTAATGGAGCATATGTTAATTAATATATTACCCTTTACTATATTTTTCACATGTCTTTTATTGTATTTTAATTATGAATATGGTTCAATATTAGCTATTATAACACTTAATGGTACTAGTCATTTCTTAATAGATATGTTATTACCTAAAGGTAAGAATGAAAGGCAAATGATTAATTGGACAGCAATAGACCAAATATTACATTTATGTATATTATTTGGATTAATAACATATTTATAATGACAATATTAAATAGAAAATTATATGATAAATATAAAGGTAATCCTATAGTGATTATAATGATGTTTCCTAATTGGATAGGGATGGCAGAAGGTCATCCTATAATATCGTTTAATCCTATGCACAAAAAACATTTTAGAAAAATATTCCCAATAGGAAAATATAAAAAATTATAATGAAAAATAAATTTTTAAGTAAAAAGAGAAATGTTTTAGATGCTAAAGATGTATCTTGGACAGAAATATTACAACATGTTATAGTAAACTTCTTATTTGGGGTTACTAGTGGTATTGTAATTGCATTTGTAGCTTTATTTTTAAAAGATATTAGTATGTCTAATGCTTTAAAATTATCAGGTATGTATTTTGTATACAAACAAGTAGAAAGCAGAATACTAAATAGAAATAAATATGTAAGTAATTTAGGAAAGAATTATATTTTTCCTATACCTAGTACAATTGGGTTTGTGCTAGGAGCTTATTTATCAACATTAATATAAACGTAAAAATTTCACAAAAATGAGTAACACAAGAAGACAACTATATTTACATATTACAACAATTGGATTGATAAAGAGAAAAATATATAGTAAAAAAAAACGTAAAGTAACACGTTTTACTAATAAAAATAAAAAGAAATGGTTATTTGTATAATTTAATCATATTATAAAAAAATGACAAAAAGAGAAGTAATAACACGAGAGGATGTTGAACAATATTACTCTCAATGTAGGAAAATTAAATTTAGAGATATTGAAGTATCTAGTATTGAACAGATTATAAAAGAAACAATATTTACCACAGGTGAGAATACAACAGTATACACTAGAGGAGGTAGACATTGTGGTGCAAGAAGATATCGTTCACTAGATGATATAATTAAACTAGTTAAATTCTATTATCCAGAAACAAAAATAAATACCATATTTACTAAAATTATTGAATTGGAAGATACATTAAAAACTAAAAATAGATCATTAAGTTTTATATATTGCCCAAACATAAGGAAAGATAATTTTCATGGTGAAAACTTTTATTCATTTGGATTTAAAGATATAATTACAACTAGACCTAGTCGTACTTTTAAAGGTCAAGGTTTTGTTAATTGTAATATAAGATACTCTGAATTTATAACCACATAAAAATAGTGGATGGAGATGGACGGATGATGATGTAGATGGAATTACCACAAGTAAAAATTAAAGCTAATAGAGTTAATCCTAAAAGTATGATTATCTTTAGTCAACCTAAAATGGGTAAGACTACGGCTTTAGCAGGATTAGACAATTGTCTTATTATAGATTTAGAAGAAGGAACCAACTTTGTTGATGCCTTAAAATATGATGTGATTCATCAATCTAATATAGACAAATGTTTACCTATTATTACATTAAAAAAGTTAATTAATAGTATTAACGATGCTAACATGAAAAAAAAAGGTTATGTTTATAAATACATAGCAATAGATACAGTAACAGCATTAGAAGATATAGTATTACCATTAGCTAATAAGATGTATAGAGATACAACAATGGGACGAAATTGGAAAGGTCTAGATGTAACAGATTTACCTAACGGTGCAGGTTATAGATATACTAGACTAGCTTTATCCCAAACAATAAATGATTTAGAATCAATATGTGATACATTATTAATAATGGGTCATGTTAAAGATAAATTAGTTGAAGAAAATGGCAAAGAAATGAATGAAAGAGGTTTAGCCTTAACAGGTAGAATGTCTTCAATTCTTTGTTCAAAAGTAGACAGTGTTGGGTATCTCTATAGAAAAGAGAATAAAACAATAATTAATTTTGCAGCATCACAAAACTTATTATCAGGTTCAAGAAGTGAACATTTAAAAGATAAAGAGTTAGTGGTTGCAGAATCTGATCAATCAGGTAAGATTACAGTAGATTGGTCAAAAATATTTATATAATCACTATAAAGAATTTATAGGATATATAAAGTAGGAAGAATTAAAACGAGGATGGTTTATGGACGGAATGATGACGGATGTTTGATTTAAATGGGAAAGATTTCAAGGAAACTACAATTTTTAATAACGGAGCAGCAGGGGTAGCAAAAAATGTCACTATATCAGTTGATGTTAGAAAACCTGGTGAGCCAGAAACAAATTCACCTTATAAATTAATTGTAAAAGATAATGATGGTGGATTATTAACAGGTTGGTTTAATTATCCAACAAAAAGAGATGGACAAACTGAGGAGCAAGTTAAAGTAGCTGCAAAAAGGGAAATAAGTAGGGTTTTACATATAGCACGAGCTGTAGTAGGACCTACATACAAATACCCTGATACAGCTGGGATGACTCCAAAAAGTATTGTCGATATACTTTTTAAAATAATTGGTGATAATGCTGGTGATTCCAAATTTAACGTATTTGTTACTTATGGAACTAAAGATTATCCAAGTAAAAAAGGTTATTTAAATCTTAGATATTTTAACTTTATTGAACGAGCTAGTGAAGACGGTTCTACTAAATTAAGGGAAGGTGCTAATGATTTAATGATTAGAGTTGTTGCAGATGATGATAGTTTACCTGCTTCAGGAATGGATATAACAAGTCCAACCGCTGCTGGTACAACTACTGATTGGACAACACTATAATAATAATTAATAAGACAGGGGATTATTCCCCTGTTTTTTTATTAAAAAATAATATTATGACAATAAATTTAAATGCTACATATGTAAGCAAAGATGGTTTATTAAAAGAAATTTCTGATATTGATATATATAAACTTTATTCAAAAAAGGATGTTATATTAAATACAGCATTAAAATCACCTCTATTAGATGATAAGAAACCTTCTTTTGGATACTTTTTAAGTAGACATGGTGAAGTATGCTTTAATGATTTTAGATTAGGTGGTGGGGATTGTATTAAATTTGTACAAATTAAATTTGGATTAAGTTTTTTTGATGCAATGAGTAAAATTGCTATAGATTTTGGTATAGATCATAAATTTATTGTAAGAAATATTAATAAAAAAACTGTTAGAGATATATCCTTAATTGACAAAGAAAACAGAGATGATTTATTAGATACAGCTAAAAGTTTCAAAATTGGTAGAAAAACAACAGGGTTTACATTAAAAGATTATGTATACTGGTACAATTTTGGAATATCAAAAAAAACTTTAATTAAATATAATGTAGAAAAAATATCTTATATTTTTATAAATGGTAAACCAATACTAGCATCTAAACATGCGTATTGTTTTCCAGAATATAAAGATGGAAAACCTACATATAAAATTTATCAACCTTTTAGTAAAAATTATAAATGGTTAAATAACCATGATAGTTCTGTATGGCAAGGTTGGGCACAATTACCTAAAAAAGGTAGTCAATTAATAATTACTAAATCATTAAAAGATGTAATGGCTATAAATGAAGTGTTGGGGATACCAGCTATATCATTACAAGCAGAGGGTGTAAAACCCAAAAAACAAATTATTACAGAACTAAAATCAAGATTTGATGAAATTTTAATATTTTATGATAATGATTATGATAAAGAAATAAATTGGGGTAGAAAATTTGGAAAAGAATTAGCTATAGAATTTGGTTTTTATCAGGTAGAAATACCTTCACAATATAAGTGTAAAGATTTTAGTGATCTAATAAAAAAAAATGGTATATACGAATCAAAAAAATTATGGGATAATGTTATAAACATGTCTCTTTAGAAAAAAATGACAAAAATAGCTTTTTATGGTCCTTTTATGAAAGGATTAAAATTAAATAAAGAATTAGGGGAATCTAAACATATTGGTAGTTATACTACTGAACCTGAATTTTCTATGTTTAAATTAAAATCAGATGAACCAGCTATAACATTAGATGGAAGAACATCTATTGTGATGGATGTATATGAAGTTAAACCTTCAATTATAAAACAGGTTATAAATGCACAAAAAGGTTGCATTAGTAAAAAAGACCTTGATAAAAATACATTCAATAGAAAAATTATACAAACACCTTTTGGTAGAACATTAGTATATGTGTATAATAAAAATACTTCAAAACTTAAAAAATTAATTTATGGAGATTGGAAAGAACATTCATTAAGAACAGGAATTAAAAATTATATATAACTATCATGCAAAAAATAACAGCATTTAGACCACAAATTAGAAGTAGACACCCTTCTCACTCAGATTTAAGAAGTAAAAATGGTAAACAGTTGCCCTTATTACCTTTTAAATCAGTAGTTAGATTCGGTTCAACTACTAAAATACCTGATACCATCAATAATGGTGGTAAAAGAGTAGAGTTAAATACCGTAACTGCTATTAAAAATAGTAGTAGTAAATTATTAATGAAAGAATGTTTCAAAGATAATAAAGTTGTAACTGCAATATGGACAAGGGGTAATAATATTACTCAAATTGTACAAGAGTTACAATCACAAGTAGGTACTGATAAAACACCTTTTCCAATAATTTCAAAAAGTAATTTTGGAAGTAGAGGACGAGGTAATATAAAACACGATAACCTTGAATCTTTAGAAAATTGGAGTAAAGGTAAAACGTTAACAAATTATGTTTTTGAAAAATTTCATAATTATAACAGAGAATATAGATTGCATGTAAATAAAGACGGTTGTTTTTATACTTGTAGAAAAATGATGAAAAAGGATACTCCTGAAAATGCTAAATGGTTTAGAAATGATTCTAATTCTGTTTGGATTTTAGAAAGTAACTCTGATTTTGATAGACCAACTAATTGGAAAACAGTTGTAAAAGAATCAGTAAAAGCATTAAACTCTGTAGGTTTAGATTTTGGAGCTGTAGATTTAAGAATCCAGGGCTCTAGAAATAAAGAAGGGAATTTACGTAGTGATCCTCAATTTATTATTGTTGAAATTAATTCAGCGCCTTCATTTGGTGATGTAACTAAACAAAAATATATTGAAGAGATTCCAAAAATGTTGTTAAAAAAGTTTAATAATGAGTAAGAAAGAAATAATCACAAGAAAAAAAAAATCAATTAAAATTCTAATTAGTGATGGTGAATCAAAAGCATATATAGATTTTTTAAATAAAATTTATAAAATTACTAGAGTTACTACATTTTCTGAATATATAGCAGAAGAAAAAGCAAGTGATGGTATGCCTTATAGAGCATTTAATCTTATTGTTTTTACAGGGGGTGCTGATGTAAACCCTAAATTATATGGAGAACAACAAGGTGCTCATACTGTTACTGATATTAATAGAGATAAAAAAGAAGAAAGAATATATCATTCTTTTAATGGTTCAGGTGTTAGAATGTTAGGTATTTGTAGAGGTGCTCAATTTATAACAGTTATGAATGGTGGTAAATTAATTCAACATGTTGAAAATCATAAAAAAAAACATTTAATAAGTTCTAAGTTAGAAAGTCATATTATTGCAAATTTTGAGATATCATCAACGCATCATCAAATGATGTTTCCTTTTAATGTACCTTCTAGTAATTGGGATTTATTAGCATGGTCTAAAGTTTTTAACAGTAATGTTTATTTAAATGGTGCAAATAAAGATGTTAAATTACCACATGGATTTTTAGAACCTGAAATAATATTATTTAGCAGAGGACAAATGTGTATACAGGGTCATCCAGAACATGATGATTGCCCAGAGGAAACAGTAACATTTATAACTAAATTGTTACAATCATATTTATTATAGTAAAAATTTTCACAAAAATTTCACAAAAAAAATGAAAAAATTAGTAAACAAAGTTACATTAGGTTGTGACCCAGAAATATTCTTAAAACGAGGTGATGAAATTATCTCTGCTGAAGGATTAATAGGAGGTACTAAACATACCCCTAAATCAATTAGTGTAGATGGACATGCTGTTCAAGAAGATAATGTAATGGTTGAGTTTAATATACCACCTTCTGCGACTCGTTTAGAATTTACAGATAACATTAATTATGTGTTAGATTATCTTACATTACATGCAAAGCAATTTGACTGTACATTAGATATATCAGCATCTAATGAGCTTGATAAAAAGTATTTAAATACAAAACAAGCAAAAATGTTTGGATGTGACCCAGATTTTAATGTATATTTGAAAGAGCCTAATAACCCGCCTTCTCCTAAAAGTAGTTTAAGAACTGCGGGTGGTCATATCCATATTGGATTTGAAAACCCAGACTTAGAAATTAGTGAGAAAATCATATATGCTATGGACATGACTTTAGGTTTAGAATCTATCACATTAGATCCTGATGATAGGCGTAGAGAAATGTATGGTAAAGCTGGTTGTTTCAGAATAAAAGAATATGGTGTTGAATATAGAACATTATCTAATTTCTGGATTGGTAGTGACGAGTTAATGAAATGGGCCTTTGATAAAACAATGGAAGCTATTGAATTAGTTAATTCAGGTACTGTAAACAGTATACTGTCTAGATTGGAAAGTAGAATAAAAAATTGTATTGATAATAATGATAAAGAAGAATCTATATCGTTATTAAAAGAAATAGAAATTATCAAAAAAGAAAGTTTAATAAATAAATAATTAAAACATGTGTGGAATATTCGGATGGGCTGGTAAAGACCCTAAAAAGTTTAATAAAATGAAATTTGATATGCTAGGTGTATTAAATGAAAAGCGTGGAACTGACTCTTGTGGGGTTACTGTTGACGGTGAGGTTTATATAGGTGCTTATGCAAACAAAGTATATAGAGATTTTGTAGTAAATAAAGGTTATCCTTTACCTGAAAAATATCCTGTTGTAATAGGGCACACAAGAGCAAGTAGTGTTGGTAGTAAAAGCGAAGATAATGCTCATCCTTTTGGCTTTGGTGGGGGAAAAGAAGGTTATGAATTTATTGGTGTTCACAATGGAACATTATTAAATCATAAAGAATTAGCCCCTAAATATAAAGTTGAATTGCGTGCACCAACAGTTGTTGAAAATAAACATACTACTGTTCATAGTACAAGGGAGAAAATTGATAGTGAATTATTATTAGAATGTATTTATAAAAGTAAAGGATTTGAACCATTAAATGATTATAATGGTGCTGCTGCTTTAATGTTTACTAACACTAATGAACCTAATGCATTATATATGTATCACGGAGCATCATTATTAAAAAATTATACACAGGACGGTGTTTTTGAAGAAAGACCATTATTTATTTGGAAAGAGAATAAACACAGTATGTATATTTCATCAATAAAAGATAGTTTAATAACTATAGGTGGTATAGAAAAAGATATTGAAACAGTTCCTCATAATAGAGTTTATAAAGTTGTAAACGGTACTATAAAAAAGACAACAACGTCTGTTATTAAAAGAGAGGAGCGTTGGCAAAATCATGCCTCTAATCCCAATACTAGATCACATACTAACTATGGGAGAAATGCGCGTCCTCGTAATTGTAATCATCATAATAATAGGCTTATGGAGGCTGCTGGAACACAACACCAAATGAATTTAGACAGTGAAATAAACTCTCAAAATTCAAGTGTTAAGATTAAAAATGAATCTAACATACATAAAGAAAAACCTGTATTTAAATCTGGAGATATTAAAGAACGTAGTGTCTTTAAAAACTTTCGGTATAGAAGAAATGGTACTCTTCTTGATGGTATGTTTATTTATATTAAAGGTTATGGATTCTATAAATTAGGTGATGATTATACTGCTTCTGAACAGTATTTCAAATCATTAATTAATAAGGCGTTTACTAAGAAAAATTTTCCAGCAATTTCAAAAGAGTTTATAAGAAAAGATTATATACCTTTATTATTTGGAGATCCTTTTAATGTTAGTATTAGAGATTATATACAATATTTACATAAAGGTGTTCATATTAAAACACCTTTTGATTATTACGCATGTTTAGATATGAAAAAAATAGGTAGAGAATTTGATTTTATGGCTTTATCTGCTTGTGCTAAACATCCTGTTATAAATATAGATATAATGGATGCAGCTAATAATAAACAACTTATATATTATAATAATGAAATATATAATGGTACTATTTCACCATTGGGTGCTGATAGAATATATACTATAGATAAAGGTAATTGTATTAACATGTCTATATGTAAAGATCTTCTTGACGAAAATGGAAATGATCAACGTACTAAAAAGAATCCTAAAGTTATTGATCTCGTTAAATTTGAAGATAGTAATATATTAAAGAATGTTGAGGAATCTATAGTCAATGAAGAAAAAATGAAAACTAAAAAAGAACAGGATAAGTTATTAGATAATTTATTAGAAAATATATTTAATGAATCTTTCCAAGCTACACCTATGTATTTAGAAAAACTACAGAAATTTGAAGATAATCCAAAAGCTAAAAAAGCTATTGAAGTATTGAATATTTTCATGATAGGGACTCAAGAAATAATGGGAGTAGAACAAACAGATTAGTTATAAAGATGATAATGAAAAAATTAGTAACAACAGTTTCTGGTAAAGAAGTTAGTAAAAAAGAATGTAAAAAAGTAAAAGATCTTTATTATTTAATAGGGGATATTACAATTGAAAATTCTGGAGATTGCTATTTAATACCAGAAGAAAATAAACATATTAGATTAAATAGTGGTCGTTTAGTATATGATCATAGTGTAAAAAGATATGTTATTAGCGCTAACGTTTATGTTATCAAAGGTATTGTAGCATTTAATGAAGAACAAGAGCCTATTTTAGGTTCTTTTTCTTTGTTGGATAGCAACAATTATGATACTAGAGTTAGATATGACGGAAATACATATAATATTGTAAATGATGATTTACTGAAAAGTAATACAAGATTTATGATAAGTATGTATGACAATATGTATTATGATAGAAACAAAGTAGATTCTATTCAATTTTACAAAATTGGAGAGTGTAATCAAGATTATAAACGTGGATTAAGTTATGATTCACGAAATATAATGACTGATTATATTAAAATGTATAAACAAAATTATAAACCTACTATAACTAATAATGTTAGTAAGTATGGTCCTTTAATAGGGGATTTAACTTTTGGTTTAGAATTTGAAACAGTGCGTGGTACTATATCACCATCTATAACTAATAATTTAGGTTTAATACCTTTAAGAGATGGGAGTATTAGAGGTTTAGAGTATGTTACAATACCATTACAAGGTAATAAAGGTTTACAAACCGTTATAGATTGTGTAGAAGAATTAAATAATAAAACAGAGTATGATAATAATTGTTCTCTTCATTTACATTTAGGTAATATACCTAGAACAGAAAAATTCTTTTTAGCATTATATAAAATGTTATATATTTTACAGGATAATATTTTTGAAATGTTTCCTTTACATAAAAAATATAACTATGGTATAAAAAGAAAACATTATACTAAACCTTTAGATGTTAAATCTACAATTTTATTAATGGACCCAATAATGGATAACGTAGATGATATACGTAAAAATTTTTCCATTTTATATAAATATTTATCTATGGGTCAAAATTATTCAGATGTAGATTCTCAATTAAAAAATGTTCATTCTCACCCATCTGACCCAGAAGGAAGAAGTAAATGGAATATTAGAAGTAGGTATTATTGGGTTAATTTAATACCTTTATTATTTGGTAATAAACAAACTGTTGAATTTAGAATTCATACACCTACTACTGATATAAATAAAGTAATGAACTATATGTATATTTGTGCAGGTATTGTTAATTTTACAATTAAACATCAAACAGATATATTAACAACCCCTCAAACATTTACAACATTATCATTACATGATATTATTAGTAATGTTTATAATATAAATGGTGGCTCTGGTCTATATAGAGATATTACTAATTACATGGATATAAGAAAAAAATATTTTTTTAGAAAAACAGCTTCTGGAGATTTAATAGCTGAAGAAAATGATTTTAAATATAAATCTCGTATACCATGGGGTAATAGCTCATTACAAAAAGTAAAACCTTATATTAATAAGGGATTATATACTAAGGATGAACTTAAAACTTTAAAAGGTATAAATAATGATTATATTAAAAAAAAAGGTGTTATAAATGATTTAGTAGGTGAACCTCCAAGTTTTACTTTTGAATCATTTGGTGCAGAAAACCCATCAGCGGTGCAACGAATGCTAAGAGGTACTGCGCGTGGTTATGGAACTAGTAGGCGTGAACCAACAAATACTTCAACTCGAGCTACTAGAAGAAGAATTATATTACGTTCTGTACGTGGAGGGGAAAATGAATATGAGTTAGAAAACAATGGTGGTATATATAGATTCACTTTAAATAGACCTATTTCAAGAGAAGCTACAAGGACTTTAGATAATATATTAACATGGTCTACTTCACATGCTCGCTCACAAACAGCAATTAATATATTTGTTGAAAACTATAATAATAGAACTATAATATAATGAATAAAAGTATTTATAAATTAGACATAGATTATAGAGATATTTTTAAAGAATGGACTCATTATTTAAATATATTATTAACATCCACTTATATGCATAATTTAATGGTATTCCTTAATGAAAGTTATAAATCTAGAATGTTATATCCACAAAAAAAAAACGTTATATTTAAACCATTTCAATTGGTTAATTTTTATAAAGTTAGAGTGGTTATATTAGGAAAAGAACCTTATAATGATAATGTTAATACAGGGATACCATTTGCACAAAGGGATAATATATTTGTTGGTTTTGAAAATGCAACATATCAAATAGAAAAAACGATTGAGGAAACTCAATATAATGGTTTTAGATTAAATATTGATACTACTTTAGAAAATTGGACAAACCAAGGTGTACTACCTCTATATGCAGCAATGACTGTAGAGAAGGATAAAAGTGGCTCTAATTTATTACATTGGAGAAACTTTACGAGAGAAATTATAAAAGCATTAAGTACTAATAGAACCGGAATAATATATTGTTTATGGGGTGAAGAAGCTCAATATTTCAAACAATTTATAAATGAGGATTCTAATTATATATTAGAAGCATCTAACCCACAAAATATAAAAAAAATAAATAAGTGGGATTGTAATCATTTTAAAGAAATTAATGAAATAATAACAGAAAATAATGGTTCAGATTTTTGTATAAAATGGTAAACACAACAAAAGTAACTAGAATAGAAATAATTGATGAAAAAGGTCGTCAATATATTAATATGTCTATGGAAATTGATGAAATTCAATTACAGGATAATAATAGAACAATGAAAATTTTTATAAAAAATAAATAATTATGGCTAAAATAGCAGTTTATGGAACATTAAGAAAGGGTTATTCAAATAACCCTGTTTTAGGTGATTCAAAACTTATTAGTAGTGGATTAACAAAAGAAAAGTATAAACTTACAGCAAGTGGTATACCTTTTGTTACCAAAAATGAAGAAATTAGTAACGTACGCGTGGAAGTGTATAATGTATCTGAATCTCAGTTACCAAGAGTAGATAGATTAGAAGGATATGATCCTGAAAATCATGATGGTTCATGGTATAAAAGAACAACTATTCCAGTAATATTGGATAATGGTGAAGAAATTGAAGCTCAGATTTATTTTGGCGACAAAGATGCCGTTAAAGTCATTGAATCTGGTGACTTTGCAGATTATGCAAAACCACGTTTTTAAAAACAAAGTTTATGAGAAATTTTTAATAGTATGATTTTCATATCAGGAAATGTGCCAAGTTTAAAAAATTCTAAAATTAAGACCGGAAGGGGGATATTTCATTCCCCTACTGTGTCTAAATATATTAGAAGTAAAGGTATACAACATTTTAATTCTGGTAAAAAAATTATAAAAGGTTATGTAGATAAAAGCAGACCTAATCAAATAGAAGAATTGAGAAATTCTTTTATGGAAATGAAAAAAGATAAGGGTGATCCTATATTTATAGGATATCATCAGGTAAGAAATAGTAAAAGATTATTTGATTTTAGTAATAGTGTTGAAATTATACAAGATTTATTTACAGCACATGATTTTATTGAAGATGATAATGTTAAATATGTATTTCCTGTACCCATGACAATAGATGGTGAATTACCAACTGCAGAAAATATAAGGGAAAAACCTTTTTACTCTGTAGATAAAGATAATCCAGGTGTCTATATAAAATTATTTTAAATATGAATAAAGAATTATATCAAGAAATATTAAATTTATCAATGACTGTATTTAACGATATGGAATATAAACAAGTGGTTTTATTAACCCAGAAACATGAATATAATTTACTAAGAATTAAATGTTCTGAAAAAGTAGATTATTATAATGCAATAGAGAATTTTACATCTAATGATTCTGTAATTGAAACACAATTAAAATGTTCTAATAAATTAGAAGATATTTTTACAGATTTATACATTGCAAAATTAACTGCTGTATAAAACAACAATATATGAATAAAGAATTGGACGAGCTTTATACAAGCTCAAATGAAGTAGATGAATTAGTATTAAGTTATAGTAGAGCTTCTGATTACGACAGAAATGGACCTAGAGCATTAATACACAAAACAAAAGTTAAATCTAATGCTGTTTTTATGGGCGCATTAGTAGATGATTTATTATTGGATAAGTCAGCTTTTAAAACTAAGTATTTTGTATTTGATGGTAAGAAACCAACCGCAACTTTAGGAAAGTTAGCCGATTTGTTACTTGAGAACTATAATAAAATACCTAGTAAAAAACAAATTTTAAACATAATTGAAGCTAATAATTTCTGGAAAAGAGCTAAAGAAGAAACCTTGATAGGTTATATAGAAAATAAAGAGTTTATAAATTATATTAAAGCTCAGTATAAATCTAAAACAAAAATTTTATTAACTACAGAAGAATTAGCTAAAGGGAATGAACTAGCAGATATACTGTTAACACATAAACACTCAAAACATATTTTAATTAATGATTTAGAGAATCATAACCAATATAAATTTACCTTAACATATAATAATATGAAATTTAGAGGTATAATTGATAAACTATTAATAGATCATGATAACAAAACTGTACAAATTATTGATTTAAAAACCGGACAAGGTGATATTTCAGAATTTACAACAAGTTATTTAAAATGGAGATATTATTTGCAAGAAGCAATATATCAAAAAGCATTTAATCATATTAAAAAAAAGTTTAAATTAAAAGGTTATAAATTACTACCATTTAAATTTTTATATATATCACGCTATGAAAGAATACCATGTGTATTTATTATTAGTGATAAGTGGCATAAAGCTGCTTTAAAAGGTTTTACAACAAATTTTGGATACTCTTATAAAGGTTTAGATACATTAATTGAAGAAATTAAATGGCATTACGATAATAAAATATTTAATATGAAAAAAAATATTTATGAAAGTGATGGTGTTATTAATATGTATGATGAGTACATCAAGATAGATAAGTAATAAATGGGAAAAGTTAGATATAATAAATCTAAAACATATTTATTACCGTTATTATCAGAATTAGTTGGTTTCCAAAAGAAATTTTACAAGAATTTAGTTAATACTTACATATTTGACGATTTAGGAAAATACAAAGATTGTATAATGATACAACATGATTTTTCATTTAAGACTCCTGAATACACTAAATATGAACATGAAATTACCAATAATGAATATTTTGTTGATTTAATAGATATGAATGACCAAGTCCTTTATATTTTTAAATTCCCAGAAGAATATATGCATGAATATAACCAATTTAAACTTGGTAAATATTCAAAATATAAAAAAGATGGTAAAGAATTAATATTAGATTTTTATTCTAATATATATAAGTATAATCCAAATGCAATAAATTTTCTATTGGAAGTTAAACAAATTTTATTTAAAGATGAAAAATTAAAAAGAAAAATAGAAAAAGATTTAAAAGTTTCTATATCTAATGATGCTGAATTAACAGACATTATGAAAGAAGAAAATGAAACTTTTAATATATCAAAATATATATACACAAAAGATGATAAAGATAAAGATAAAGAAATTAGATCTTAATTCTGTATTACCAAAAAAAAGTACAAAACAAGCAGCTTGTTATGACGTTGTTGCTAGAGAAGTTATTGTTAAAGATAATTTAGCTACTATAAAATTAGGGTTCTCTACAGAGATTCCTATTGGTTATAAAGGTGTTATAGTACCAAGAAGCAGTTTTACACAAAAAGGATGGGTTATGCAAAATAGCCCAGGGCAAATAGACTCTGATTACAGAGGGGAATGGATGATTAAATTTGAAGCTATCCCTAGAGATGTAGTCTCTTATATAGAGGAGGAAGTAAATAGTGAATTAATATTATCCCCTTTCCCTTATAAAGAGGGGGATAGAGTTGCCCAAATATTTTTTGAGAAAACACAAAATGCTTATTGGGAAGAAGTTGAAACTTTAAGACCCAGTATTAGAGATGATGGTGGTTTTGGAAGTACAGGAAAATAAAATTTCTGAAAAGAGGTAAGAAATTGTTTTTGTAAAAACAAAAATAAGAATGAGTATATTTAAAAAGAGAGTTAATATATTACCATATGAATATCCTGATTTGCTAAAATATAAAGATGCAATCAGACATTCATATTGGATAGATGATGAATTTAATTTCACATCTGATATAAATGACTTTAAAGTTAATATTAATGACGTTGAAAGATCAGCTATAGAAAAATCTATGCTAGCTATCGCACAGATAGAAGTTAACGTTAAAACATTTTGGGCAGATATGTATAAAAGAATGCCTATTACTGAGATTGGCGATGTTGGAATGACATTTGCTGAATCAGAAGTAAGACATAAAGATGCTTATGCTCGTCTATTACGTATATTAGGTTTAGAAGATAAATTTAAAGATGTAATAAATGAACCTGCTATTCAAGGTAGGATTAAGTATTTAGCCAAATATTTAGACGGTACTAGAAGTAAATCAGATAAAATGTACACTAAAAGTGTATTATTATTTAGTTTATTTATAGAACATGTTTCTTTATTTAGTCAATTTCTAATAATGATGTCTTTTAATAAAGAAAAAAATTTATTTAAAGGTATTAGTAACGTTGTTGAAGCTACTTCAAAAGAAGAAGATATCCATGGTAATTTTGGTGCAGAAATAATTAATATTATTAAAAAAGAAAACCCTGAATGGTTTGATGATGATTTTGATAAGTTAGTTTATTCAGCATGTAATAAAGCATATATTGCAGAATGTGGTATCTTAGACTGGATATTTGAAAAAGGTGAATTAGAATTCTTATCAAAAGATGTTATTAAAGAATTTATTAAAAATAGATTTAATAATTCTTTGGCTAAGATTGGAATGAAACCAATTTTTGAAATAAATGTAGAACTACTTGAACCTACACTATGGTTTGATGTAGAAATTAAATCAACAAAAGAAGGGGATTTCTTTTATAAAAAATCTATTGATTATAATAAGAAATCTAAAAGTATAACAGAAGATGACTTATTTTAATATGGAAAATTTTGAAGAATGGATTATTAATCTTCCTTTACAAACATTGACAGATGAATTAAAAGAAGATATAATTGATAAATGTAGAGAGATTAATGAAGAAAGAATATAAAAAATATTATTGGTTAAATGATGAAAGTAGAAAATTCTTATCTAGAGGTTACCTAAAAGGTGGTATCTCTCCAGAACAAAGAATTAAAGATATAGCAGTATATGCTGAAAGGATTTTAAATATAAAGGGTTTTGCTGAAAAATTTGAATATTATATGTCCAAAGGATATTACTCATTATCAACACCAGTTTGGTGTAATTTTGGATATGAAAAAGCTTTACCAATTAGTTGTTATGGTTCTAATGTAGATGATACAATGGATAGTATATTAAACGCTGGTAGAGAAATAGGAATGATGTCTAAATATGGTGGTGGTACATCTATGTATTTAGGTAATATTAGACCAAGGGGGTCTTCAATATCTATAGGTGGTAAAGCTGATGGCCCAATCCACTATGCTAAAATATATGATAGTATAATTGACGTGTGTAAACAAGCAGAAGCCCGTAGAGGAGCTTGTGCTGTATATTTACCAGTTGAACATGCTGACATACTAGACTTTTTAGATATAGGTACAGAAGGTAACCCTATTCAAAATTTACAATATGGTGTAACAGTCACAGATGAATGGATGCAATCCATGAAAAATGGTGATAAAAATAAAAGAAAAATATGGGCTAAGGTTATTCAAAGACGTAGTGAATTTGGATTCCCTTATATCATGTTTAAAGATAATTCTAATAATAATTCCCCTTATAAGGAATTAGGGTTAGATATTACTGCGAGTAATCTTTGCAGTGAAATACAATTACCTACTGATAGTTACAATTCGTTCGTGTGCTGTCTAGGTTCATTAAATTTATTGCATTGGGAGAATATTAAGAAATGCGATGCTATAGAAACATATACTTTATTTTTAAACGCGGTTATTGAAGATTTTATTAAAAAATCTGAACATATGCCAGGGATGAAAAGAGCTTGGAGATTCGCTAAGAATCATAGAGCAATAGGTATAGGTGTCTTAGGATATCATTCTTATTTACAGGAAAACCTTATAGGTTTTGAAGATTTAGCAGCTAAACAGTTTAATCATGATGTGTTTTCAACATTGAAAGAAAAAACTGATAATACATCTAAATGGTGTACTGAATATTTAGGTTATAAGTCAATCCGTGAAGGTTTTGCAAACACAACTTTAATAGCAGTAGCTCCAACTAAATCAAGCTCATTTATACTAGGTCAAGTATCTATGGGTATTGAACCAATTAAGTCTAATTATTTTGTTAAGGATTTAGCAAAAATTAAGACAGTATATAGAAATACAAAGTTAGTTGAAGAACTAGAAAAGTATGACTTAAATACACCAAAAGTATGGGAAACTATACTTAAAAATGATGGTTCAGTTCAACACTTGGATTTTCCTACCAAAGAAGTATTTAAATCTTTTATAGAGATTAGCCCGAAAGAGCTTATACTTCAAGGAGCACAGAGACAAAAATACATTGATCAGTCTCAATCCTTAAATTTAATGATACATCCTTCTGTATCAGCTAAAGAAATAAACAAATTATATCTTTATGCTTGGGAAGAAGGTATTAAAACACTCTATTATCAATTTAGTCAAAGTTCCGCACAATCTTTTGCTAGAGAAATTAATGAGTGTGTAAGCTGTGAAGCTTAAAAATTTTATTTTATGATATAATAAGGGGTATTTTTATTTACCCCTTATTATTAAAAAAAGAATTATTATGAATATTATAAAAGAAATACTAATATTAATCATACCTTGCATATACATATTAATAGGTATAGCAATACCATTATTATACATTAATTATGAAAAGTATACACAAAAAAGAAAAAGTTCAAAGAAAAGCTCTAGCGTGTTGGTTAAAAGCTGGAAAAAAAGGCACATGTCAAATAGTAACAGGGTTAGGTAAAACATTTATTGCATTACATGCGTTATATACAATGCCATTTGATAAATCTATCACTCATTTATTCTTAGCTGAAGTAAAAGATAGAAAAGAAGATTTATTAAGAGAAATAGCTAAATATAATCTAATATTTAAAAGAGATGTGTTAAAAGACTATAATTTACAATTTGCTTGTTATCAAAAAGCTTATAAAATTCATAATAGAGAGTTAGGTTTAGTTATATGTGATGAAATACCAGATGGTTTAACACCTAGTTATTCTCAGTTTTTCTTTAATAATAAATATAAAGCTATAATTGGTTTAACTGCCAAGGTTAAACAATCAACTAGTTATATAATAGGTGATAAAGTAGTAACAAAAGGTGGTTTATTAAAAAGAATAGCACCAATTTGTTTTAATTATACTTTAAAAGATTCTTTAAAGGATGAAACAACTAGAGATTTAAAAATACATGTTATAAGGCATAAATTAGATACAACTACTAAAACAATTGATGTTAAAAAAGGTAATAGAAATTTTTCAATTACAGAAGCTAGGTCTTATCAATATTGGCAAGATAGATATAATAAAAGTTTTTTTGCTCCAACAGAACCAGATAGATTAAGGGAATTTAATAAATCTAGAAATGAAAGGGCTAGATTATTATATGATTTACCATCTAAAATTGATATAGTTAGTAAATTATTGTATAAATTAGATACTAAATCTATTATATTTAGTAATTCTATACAATCATTATTAAATGTTACTCCAAATGTAGTATCTCATATTAATACTGAATCACAAAATGAATATATTAAAAATAAGTTTAATAGTGGATTAATTGATACGATAGGTAGTTTTAAGAAATTAAAACAAGGTGCTAATTTAAATAATTTAGATAATTGTATAGTAATGTCTTATTATAGTAATAGTGAAGATTTATTACAAAGAATTGGTAGACTTAGAGATAATAATAAAGTAGGTCATGTATATATTATAGTAACTGAAGATACACAAGAAAAAATATGGTTTGATGCTATGATATCATATTATCAAATGATAGGAGAAATTATATATTATAAAAATATTGACGAATGTTTGGAAAAAACTTGTTAGAAAGAACAGAGAGTATTTTTGATAAAAATTCAAAAGAATTTAATATGTCAAAAACAATTGAGGAACTTCAAGAGTTAGCCCTTATTTTAACACAACAGATGAATAAACCTACTAAAGATTTATCAACTAAAGTTGAACAAGAGATAGCTCATGTAGAAATTAGAATGTTATACTTAAAAAGTATTTATTCTAAAAAACAAATTAAAAAAGAAATATATAAAAAACTTAAACAAATTGAAAAAAAATGTTAATAATAGGAGACGCAGTAATAAATAATATTGATCCTAATTTTCCTGTAAAAAGGCTAGAAATAATAGCTAATCACAGTGATATACCTTATATTAAAACATATTTAGGCTTACGTGGTTATGGGAAACCATTAAGTGATATATCATCTAGATTTTATAAAGGAACTAAAGAGGTAGTAATTCACAATGCTTCAGCACAAGACACATTACATGATTTATTATTATATACTGCAAGTAATAATAAAACGTTTAAACATATACCATCAAGATTACAATTTGCAATACAAAGAATACCAATTGTTTATAACCATATTAACATGGTTAAATGGTGTCATGATGTAAAAGGTTACAATATATTAAGAAAACATTGTACAAATGAACTTATTGATAGAAAAGATGGTATTGAAGAAGATTTAGCTATAGTATCTAAAAATTTAGTTAAATGGAAATTAGAACTTGGTGACATAAAATATAAAAGCCCTGTACCAAATTGGGGATATATTAAAAGTCATTATCAATTAATGAATATTATTAAAAGTGGTGATAACTCAGAATATAATTATGTATGGGAGATAACTTTTTATAATATAATTGATGATAATTTTTTACAACTAGATTTTGTAGATAAGTTAAGAGCTGTTACAGATAGATTATATATAGATACATTAACAAAATATATTATAGGTCATCCAGACCATATAAAACTTGATAAATATAAAGTAAAAATGTTCTTTATGAATGCGTTTATGAATTTAGTTAGTAACTATAATAAACATCCATTATTCTGTAAATTCATGATTGAGAATTATAAAAATATTAAACAATATTATACAGGAAATTTTTATACATTGTATAAAACACATGTTAGAAAAGAAAAAAATCGCACACAGGGAGAATTGTAAAAAAAGAAAAAGAATACGCAGAGTTTAATAATTGTAATTATATTAAACATAAAAAAGGATAGCATCTTAATTGACACTATCCTTTTTTTTAGACCCTTTAACTATGAACGATGCCTATTGCACCATTTTTAACATATAATTATATTTATCTTTATAAGTAATACTTCTTGAATTTAAAATTGGTGTTAATCTTTCAACTTCCCTTTTTATTCTAAACATATTTTTATTTGTACCTGATTTATACCTTTCACCCCATTGACTAGGATTGATTAATCTAAGTATAAGTTTACTTGAGTTTTGAACCATTCTTGCTGAAGGAATTGGTGACTCTAATATTCTCCATTGCTCACTTAAATTTCTATATGATGACAATTCAGATTCTAATCTTCTAAATTCTAATAATAAAAAATATAAAAATTCATCATCTTCAGTATCATCTGCCATTGATTGTAATATTATAGATAATAAAGGTAATAAGACAGCTGTAATAACTACTTCTGTAACTGCTTTATGAATATTCTTCTTCTGATAATCAGTAAGTTCACTCCAGTTTTCTTTTATTATTTTATAATTAAGTTCTTTTAGAGCAGGTAAAGCAGTTGTACTTACAAATCTTAATGCTGAAGTATAATAACCTTCTTCATATTCTTGTAATGCTTCTGAGAAAAATTTTTGTTCTGGTCTTAACTCATCATATGATTTATTAAATGTACTAAACCCTCTATATCTAGCTACACCCATTGGAACTAAGAATTTACGATACATTAAAGTTAATTTACCAAAAGCATGTCTTTGAGCTTCAGGTTGCATATTAACATCATACGCTCCCATTGTATCAAATATTTTCTTTTTAAGAAACTTATCTATTAATTCTTTACCACCTTCATTATATGCTACATTAGGTGTATGAGATGTATATAAGAATTTTTTACTAACTTTTAATTCACCATTTACTAATGATATCATATCTAATAATGAAGCAGCTTCTTTTTCAGTTTTAACCACTTTACCATTTTTATCAATAAAGTTATGATCTGAATTCATTACTTTTACACTATCTAAAACACCCATTGTTAATACAGATTGCATCCAATGTTCACCTGAATCTTGCATAAATTGACCAGACCCAAAGTTTCCAATAGCTTTTATCATTGTGTTTTTAATAAATGCTTGTTTTTGACCTACACTAACTGTACCAAATGTATCAAACATTTCAGTAAGTTGATTAGTAAATGATCTTTTAACTGGTGATTTTATATCCTTTACGATTTCTCCTAAATTACTAAAATATAATTTCTCAGCTTTAGCAATAGATTTAGCTTTAATATGTGAACCTGATATAGCTTCTAAAAATAATTGAGCTTTACCATTTAATACATTGGCTGTAGCTGTAACTTCATTTAATGTCATACCAACAGCACCCGTCCATCCATTTACAAATCCAATAATTTTATTTACATCGTATTTACCTATTTTACCAGAATTTTTATGTAAAATATCATATACATTAGACTCTATAAGGCTATTAATTCTTTTATAAGTATTACTCGTAGAACCATCTTGTATAAGTCTTTTATTTCTCTTTATATGAGCTCCTAAAATTGGAACCCTACTAGCGGCAGATGTAACATAATATTTCTTATTTTTAGCTATTTCTTTTAATATATGGGCATCATTTTCAAGTTTATGTTTTTCTTCATAATTAATACCATTTTTATATTCCAAAGCCATTATAGTAAATAGGTCTAAAGATTGTTGGTCACTAGATAAATCACCTCTAAAATTAATCTTAACATTATTAAGTGGTTTATTATTCATTTTAACTAGTTTAGTTTCATAACCAATATCATCAACTCTAACTTTTGTTAAATCTTTTATTTTGTCTTTATAAAAACCCTTTATATTACCTTCTAGAGCTCTTTCTAAATCCTTCTTAGTAATAGATGGTAACTTCATATATACAGCACCTTTTAAAGGTCTAGAAATTAAACTATTTATTTTAAATGTTTTCTTTTGTGTATCTTTAATAATACTTGTAAATTCATTTAATACTTGTTTTTCTATATTAGACAACTTAGATAAATCATTTTTCCATTTATTAGAAGGTCTTTCTACATCACCTTGTTTAACAACATTATCTTTTAACCATTTGTTAAAATTAGAATTATCAAAGTAATATTTATATTCATCAGAATTAGTACCTTTATTGGTTGCAATTTCTTTAAGTTCTTCAATATATTTATTAAATTGTTTATCATGTTCTTGTTTAAACTTAATTGAATATTCACCTTTTAGATAATAATTATCGCTAACCTTATCATACTCAATTAATTCACTATATAAAGCAGAAGGTTTTTTATTACCTTTATCTTTAATAAATTTATCATGTAATGAAATTAAATCTAAATCCTTCTTTCTAGTTTTTGTTATAATTACATCTCTAGTTTTAGCAATTAAATTATGTAACATCTGAACTAACTTTGAATTAGTATTAATACTAGTATTCATTACAGCAGTAGCTGTTGTTATATCAAATGCATGATCTTCTACAATACCAGTTACATGTTCTTTTACTTTTTGAGCAATCTCTTCTTTATAAGGACCATTCATTTGTTTAGCAACCCAAGATTTTTTAGATTCTGTAATCTTTAAATCTTTATATTGTTTACCTAGCTTCTTTCTATATTTATATAATACTTCAGTAGCATATTCTTTTTTATTATACTTTTCAATGAATGCTTTTTTAAGATATGAAAATACATCACCTTTTAAACCATTATATTGACCACTAGCTTCTTCTAATACATCATTTATTGCTATAATATCTTCAAGAGTAACTGGAATATTTTCTTTACCAGTTTTAATTTCTGCTTTAGTGTCGGATAGAAATTGTCTTATATCTTCAATAATATCATATGATTCTAAATACTTATTATATAGATTAATAGTAGTTACTACATCTTTATTTTGAAAGTTTTCAGTATGAAGTTTTGCTTTAAGAGAATTAATACTATTATTCATTTGATTTACAAATAAAGAAATACCTTGCCATTTATTACCTTCATCCAATTCATTAATATGAAATAATAATTCTTTTAGTTTATCGTTATATAATTTAATTGATTGAGGTTTTTTAACTTTCTTTATAAGATTATCATAATTTCTAATATTTTCTTCTAAATTATCTTTAATACCATCAATAAAATAATTTAATTTTTTATCAATACTACCTAACTTGTAGTAAGCAGGAATTTCAGTTATGTTCTTTTCAAAAACAACATCATTCCAATTCTTGTTTAATACATCAACTTTAGCATTAGATAAAATAGAATCCATTACTTTATTATAAGCAGGAGTTTCATTTTTATTTATACCAAATAATGTTTTAAGATATGATATTAATTTTGATAAAAACGATTTATTTTTATTTTTCTTATCAACTTCTTTAATTTTATTAGCAAAATCCTTATCAGTAAAGAAATCAGCCATAAACTCATCAATATTTTTGAAACCGTTATATGAATCCGCATTGTCTATTTTAGATTTATAGTAGTCATAAGACTTCTTGATGAAATCACCAAATATCTTATCTTCCATTGTGGTAGGTTTGGTTATTACATGGTGGGTTACACTATGCACTACCTCATGTATAAACACTCTACTTAAAAATTTAGGATCTAATCCTGTTAAAAACTTCTTAGAAACTCTAATTGTCTTATCATGAGGGTTATATTGCATTACAGCTCCTTCAGTAGCCATTTTACTTTGACCAACAAATAGAACCTTAGCATTAGTTACCTGTAGTTTTTTTAAGACCTTTTCCAATACTGGTTTAGATATATCAGATATATCCTCAAAATTATTCAATATGTTCTCTAAAACATCTGTAGCCATTACATTAGATGTCTTATTGTTAAATAATAACCTCATAGTCTTTACAAAATCACCTCTTAAATTAGGATCATTATTAAATGTAGGGGTTGTAACGTTATTTTCAAATACTCTATCTTTTATATTCTCATTTAATAAATCTTTTAATAATATCGTTTGACTTATATCTTGAGATAAATCTATTTCATTCCAAGTGTTACCATATTTATCAGTAATTTTATTTACTGCATATAGTTTATCAAGTGTTCTCGTTACTTTATTATTATAAAAAGCTTCAATTGGAGCAAGTTTTTCAACACCTTGTTCTTTTCTTTCTTTATTTCTATATTTTAAGTAATCAATTTTAGCTTTTCTATCTCCTTCAGCTTCAGATTGTGTTGCGGCATAGTTATAATCATTATGTTCACTTATTTTAAATCTATAAGCTTGCCTAGGTGATTCAACATCAGGATTTTTTTCTACTTTATTATCTTCTAATATCTTTATTATTTTATTTGTATTCTTTATATCATCAGCTATAGTAGTATGACCTTCAACAGTAGCAGCAGTATTACCTGTAGGAAATAATACTTTTTTATAACCTTTCTTAATACTATCTTGTACTATAGATTGAATAAAGAAATTAACCCAATTACCTTTTTTATTTAAAAGTTGTAGAAATTGATTATCTTCATTAGTATTATTTAATGTTCTTAATGCATCAAAATATTCTGATTCTGAAATATTTTTTATTACTACAATACCACCATCTTCAACAGTATCAGAACCATCTTCAGGTGATCTTACACTAAATTCACCATTTATACTTCTTTTGTATTCATGATCTTTTATATTAAATGTACCACCTCCATCTATTGACCTCTCACCAACTAATAACTTAGAATCTCTACCTTTCTGAAATAAATCAGATTGTAATTCTAGTATTCTACGAGTTTTAGTATAAATTTTATTATCTATTAAACGTCCTTTTTCTATACTTAAATTAGAATCTTCTTTTTGTTCATCGCTCCTAAACCATCCGATACCTTGATTAGTACTAAATTGAGCATGACCTTTAATATTAGGTGTTATAGCAGGTGTAGATATTTCATTTTCTGTATAATTAATACCACCTGGAACTGTTAAATTTGAGTAATGCTGTGTATTACTTCCTACAATATCTCCTTGACCATACTGCTGCTCATAGGCTGTATCATAATCATCCACACTATTAGCTGATTTAGTAGTAGCAATATTAATTTCAACAGCAAAACTATTATCAGCTAATAAAGCTAATATGATTTCATCTTTATTAGTCAAACCCTTATCTAATATAAGTTGTTTCTGCTCTTTAGGTATTTGAAGCTCTGTAAGAATTTTAGATAACTCCCAGTTGTTCTTATTACCCTTTTTAAAGACTTGTATAGCCTTATCAGAAGATAATATATCTACAGCTTTTAAATTATAACTAACCCCATCAAAAGACATTAATTCATCTTTAGAAGGAAACCTGTCTAAACCTGTCTCACTTTGCCATTTAGCAATCTTAAATTCAACTACAATAGGTGATAGATTACTATCCTCTACTAAAGCCTTATATTCCTTATTATTTATATTTATACAACTTATCTTACTCATAACAATTTTTTATCCAGTTTTCTACTTCTTCCTTATCATTCTTATTTACAATATCAGCGAAATCTTGTATAGTAACATTACTATGTTTCTCTAATATTACTTTGGAATGAAAAGCCCATAATTCTTTTACTTCTTGTGTTATATTCTCATCTAAATCAGACATATTTTCAAAATCATCTTCTTTGGTTTTATCAGGATTATATCTTTCATCTATTTGGTTTTCTAATTCAAGTAAATTTTCAGTGGTAGGTTGTATTAATATATCATTGTCTTTTGTAGTTATTTCATTACCAAATGACCATTCTACTATCCTATGTCCTTTTGAATCTTTCTTACCATGAACAGGTACTCTTTTTAAAATAGCTGCATTATCTTTATCATAACCTAATAGTTTAAATAATAATGTTCTTTTCTTTATTTTACCTTCAACTTCACTACTAACTTCATATACATAATATTCTTTAACACCTTTGAAGTTTTCATTAGGTTCTAAAATAACACCTGCTGGATTAGATAATCCTTTTTTATTCAATTGACTACCATGTATTTTACCTACAAGTTGGTAATCAGTAATATTATGAGAAAAGAATTGTGTACTAAATTGTTTATCTGATATATCTGAATTACTCAACTCAAATAATGTTTCATTAATATACTCATCTATATGCCCTTCAGCAAAGAATTGATATGGTATATAAGTATAAAACTGATTTATATTCATTTTAAATCCAGATGTTAAATAAGAATATTTAATTAAATCATTACCTAATTTTTTATTTTCAACTATTAAATCTAACCATGCATTTGTTAATTCAGTTTGATATTCAGGAGTTTTTTTCTTATTATTCATTGTAATATAAAAAATACTATCATCCCCTAATTTAATATCTAATTCTTTTATGAATAAGTTTTCATTTTCTTTAGAATAAGCCATTAATCTATCAGGTAAATTATTTATTAAATCTTCTTTCTCTTCTTGGCTAGTTTTTAATGGTTCAAAACCACTTAATAAATATGAATAAAAATCTTTTTCTAATTTATCAGCTAGTTTAGGATTCATTAAATTTTCATTAGTAATACTCTTAGAAATATCATTAAATGTATTAATTATTGACTGATTAGCCGTAGCAAAAAATAATGGATTAGCTTGCATTACATCTTTAATATAATTAACTGAATTCTCAGTATAAGCCCCTAGTATTGTTGGTTCATTATTATAATGAAGCTTTGAAGCATACCCCATAAAACTACCACTTTCTTTCTCATTTAATAATTTATTTATTAGATTAGTTGTAACAATTAAAGATCCAATATTCTTACCGTAACCATTCACATCAACTTTAGATGCATTAATGTTCTCCACTAGTTTCTTAGAGTTATCTACTAATTCATAGAACCAATTTAATATCTCAGGTTGTAACTTAGCAGACTTAGGATTCTTTACATTGTATCTAAGATCTTTTAATGATAAGTTACTAGCATTAGCAGATTTAGTATCTTCAAATAATTTATCTAATGACTTTAAATGCTTATATAAATCTAACACTTCTTCATCAGCTTCTTTTAATTTAAATATTGTAGCTAATTTATTAAGGGTTGGTTTACTATCTACTAATTTATATATCTTACGTTTAGTTAATGATATACCATTAATTGTAATTATTGATGTATCGTTTTCTAATAATTTTCTTATTTGTTCTTGTTTAAACTTATCTTTAATATTACTAGTTTCATTAATTATCTTAGATTCTGAGTTAGTTATAAAATCAACATACTCTCTAATAATAGGTTGTCCTAATAAAGCATTCACCTTAAATGGATGTACACCAGCTCTTATTAACATAAATCCAACATTAGCTGTTTGTGTAGTCCAGTTACCTCTTGTTATATATGAATCTTTAGCTATATCAACGTAACCATTCATTATTGCAGATAAAGAATGTGCTACTTTAATACTTTTTAATTTAGGGTCTTTTATTTCATTTAATACTTCAGAGTATTCTGTGTCAAATGTAGTGAAACCTTTATCATTTTTAAAACCCATTCCAATATCAGTATCATTTAAATATATATCAGCCATTAACCCTCTGTTATGATCAACTAGCATATTTGCAGTTTGACCAATACCAGCGTTTCCAGCCATAAATTCATATTTTAAATCTACATCTTTATTGATATTAAATGTATCATATGCTTCAATAGGATCTTTAGGAAATAAATCTAATATATCATCTTTAATAAAATCAAAATCAATGGGTGTCATTACATCTTCAATCACATTTTCATTTAATATAACAGCCTTATAAGCTTGAATTAAACTATTTTGTAACTGAGCTAATGATTGATCTTCCAAACTAAGACCTTCATCTTCTACATACTTTAATTTAGATACGTCACCATCTTTTCTTATAGCTTTAATTGAAGGAATCATTAGATACATCTTATCAATATCAAAATCACTACCAGTCTTAGTTGTAATACCTGTATAAGCAATAACAGTATCACCCATTTCTTCTGGTAATATACCAACAACCTCTAATGCATCATTAGACGCTAAATGCTGATTAGGTATTCTATATCCTATTATTGAATCTAGAATTCTCTTATCTATCATTGCATCTTTATAATCATTCTCTTTTGTTCCAAATAATTGAGCAGTACTATATTTCTTATAGTTAGGTATATATTTAGCTATTAAACTACCACTGATTAACATACCAGCAGGTCTAATTATCTGTCTACCATTCTTTTCACCTATAACCTCATATTCATGTGTAGTTTCCTTAGCCCATGGAGTCCATATAACACCTTTATTATCAGCTTCATCTTTATTTAAACCATAGTTAGACATCTGAATAAATGAACCACCATTAGTCTTAATTTTAACTAATCTCTTTAATACAATAGATGCAAATACATTCTGTATTTTTTGCTGATATCCAGGTATAGCATAAGGGGTAATACCACTTTCTAATGCTTGTATGACATTTTTAGAAGCACCTCTAGTTTTTAATTCATCTAATAGTGTATCAGTAAGAGCGTCTATATTATTGATTTTATTATTATCATCAACATCAAATTCCTTTGTGAATCTATCCTTACCTTTATTAGATAATTGAGCTACTATATTATTAATGTATTCTATTAATTCAGAACCACTCATTTCAATATCATTAACATCAAATGTTTTATCTAAATTACTTGATAAACCAGCATATATATTCTTTTGAATCTGAGAACCTACTTCAGTTAACTTGAATGTCTTAATAGGTAAATCTTGTTGAAGTTTCCAACCACTATTCTTTAATTGATATGGTGTTAATTCAAAGTTATTTAAAACAATACCTTCATCAGTATGAGTTTTAACAGGTTTTGCTGCACCAACTTTTACACCATCAATTGTAATAAGTTCTTGTATATCAGCATCCTTCATTTTATTAACTAATGTCTGCAACCCTTTATTATTTCTAACCATATTAGGAACTAATACAGCTTGTGAATACTTTAAGTAAACAGGTACACCATTATTAATCTCAAAATACACACCTTTTAAGGGTTGTGCTACTTGTTTTAATTCAGTAGAAGTATATTCAGCATTTGGGTTATTAAACTTGTCATAAATTGAATCATGTACATTTGACCATTTACCTAACCTTACCATTAAAAACTTCCATCTTTCAGGAGTAATCCATGCTTGTGCATCAGTAGAGTTAATGTCAGAATATTTACTAGCTATATCTTCACCTACTAATTTTACTAATTCTTCATAATAAGGTGTTTTTACTACTACATTATTGATAACAGCAATGTTAAAATAATTTTCTTTATTTTGATCAACAGGGTTATCATATGATTGCGTGTATAACTGCAACCCATCTGTATATGTAGCAGGTATTCTTTTCTTATAATCATCTGCATTTTTATAATAAGCTACATCACCAGAGAACATTTTAGAATATTCTATCTGAGATATTAAACCATTTATAAATATATCTGACGCAACCTTTAATGGTCTAAATCTAGAATCATATGAAGACCATATACTACTGTCAATACCTTTATTGATAATCACACCATCTGCATTATATGATAACAACTTCTTATCAAATAATGTATCATAAAAAACTTTAATGTTTTTAGATACTATATCTTTAATATATTCTTTAATTTGAGCTTTAGCTTCAACAGTTAAATCAATATCTAAAACTTCTCCACTCTCACCATATAGTTCAAAATTAAAACCTAAGTTTTTAAAATTATCATGGTTTAATTCAGGAATACTTTGAAACTTAATACCATTCTTTCTACCTATATGGTAATGCTCTATCATTGTAGTTGTACCAGAATCAATCTCCTTCTGAACTTTTCTCATTCTATTATGTTCAGATACAATATAGCTTACTAATATTTCATAAGCTGAATCATTTATAACAACTTGATTAGTATCTCTATCAAATGAAGCATTAGTTTCCACCATTAGCTCATTAGGAATACCTATTTGATATTGAGTTGATTTATCTGCTGGTGTAGGAGTATTAAAATAAGACTTCCCACCTGGTTTTTTATAACCTAATATTTTATTATATGAATCTGCAAGTGCATCATTCTTAGATAATGTTTTACCATCACTAGCATTGACAGCGTCATTTTTTACTTGCAGTGAATTAAATACATTTAAAGTAAGATTTTTAACTAAACTAGGAGTGTTTAACATGGTAGACATATAATGAGAACCTTTATTAAATTCACTAGCATTGAAATGATTATCTAAATATGTAATATCCTTATTCCATTCTTTTACCTTATTAGATAAGTAAGAAGGGTTAGAATAAACCCATTTAGATTTACCTACTGAAAATATAGATGCGTCAGAACCTTCTGAAATAAAGAATGACTCAGCCTTAGCTAAGTTTGTTATTTCATTCTGACTATTTAAAATATCTTTATAATTCTTAGTAGTTATAGTTTTTAAACTCTTAAATAAATAATTAACACTAGATAATAAATTACTTAAGTTTTCTATTCTTAAATCTTTATCAGCTGTACTAGTTTCTAAACCATCTAAATAATGATTAAATCCATTTTCAGTTGTATTTATACCTAAGTCATTTAATATATTTCTAATTTCATCACTAGCCCTTTCTAGGTTTACAGTACCTTTATATACATCTTTTCTAAAACCACTATTTTTATCACCATAAAATCCTTTAAAAGCAGATTCTATATCATTTATCTTAGTAATAGATGCCTCATCAATCTCAAGATTAGAATTTGATACAGTTTTAATAAAAGAATATGTCCAGTTATTTTTAACCATATTGGTTTTAGAGCCAACATCAGATAAATTTAATACATCTACAATAATATTGTCTTTAGTTATATCATATATTGTACCTATAAAATTATTTTTATCTAGATTAAATGCTCTTACAAATTGAGACTTTAAATTAATATCAGTAATATTATCTAATTGAGCTGTTAAAGATTTTAAATAAGGTTTTTTTAATGATAATGTATGTATCTCTTGCTTATATATTTCAAACAAGTCTTCTTGTTGACCATTTTTCATTAAAGCAATACTATTAGTTAAAGTTTTCTGTAAAGAACTATTGACTTCATCAAAAGATATTAATATAGGTTCATAAAATAAATAATCCACCTCTGTCCCATGTTGCAATAAAGAAAGTCTAAGTTTTATATTACTCGTAACATTATCTTTTGAATTCTTTTCAAAAGAAGATAACCCATATGCATGACCAGGGGCTGATGTATCTTCATCAACATCATCTTGTTCAGTTGTTTCAACGTAGTTTAAATTAATAGATTTATAATAATCTTCAACATTCTTAACCCATTCATTTAAGTGAGGTAATGTTAATTCTAATACCCCACCTTTAGTTTTTTCTATAATACTAGGGCCTGATTTAAGTTCTTTAATTTTAGACTCTAATTTATTTTTAATACTATCTATTAATCTACCTTTTTCTTTATTTAGATTTAAATCATTAAAATCATCACCTATTCTTGGTTTTAAAAAGTCTAATGCTAAAATTTTAGATATAGAGTCAATAGCTTCACTTGAATAATATACATTTAAATTTCTAGTACTACTAGGGTAATATACTTTTTTATGATGTTTATTCTTATAGTAATAACTATTATATTTTTTATCAAGAAATAACTTAGGTTCATGATTAATATCTAATCTTTTTTCACTAATTTTTAAATTAGCAGCATCAAAATTAGTATATTGATCTTGATAATCACCAAAATCATTAATAAATCTTTCACTCTTAAAAAAAGCATAATACTCATCTGCTAACTCTTCATTGTTATTAGCAATACTAAGTAAAGTATTAAATAGTTCTGAATGCTGGTTATTAGTTACAGCAAGTCTATTACATATTTTTCCCATATTTTATTGGCATTTTTTAATAATTGCAGCTATATCTTCTTTATTAGAATCAGCTATATTTTTTAAATATTCAAATAATGCTTTATTACCTTTCTTAGATGTTTTTTCAAACTGTTTATCTAATCTAAGTAATCCTGCTGTTGCTAAATGTATTGTTAAATCTTGTATTAATCTATCAGAAACATTAACTTCATCTTTAGGTATTATTTTCTCTTTCTTTTTTTGTACTTCTTTAATTTCAAGTTTTTCTTTTAAATTAGGAGTTGGTGCACTATATCTAGTTAAACTTACAAGAACTCTATCTTGAAATAAATCAAATGAGTCATCCGCATTATTTTCTTTTTCAAATTGATCTATTATCTTATTATCTTTAACTACACTACTAACTAGTTCTGCATTACTCATTATTCTAGTATGAAGAGATTCAATATTTTTATTTACTGAAAACAGCCTACCACTTTTAATAGATGCAAGATAAGTATTTGAACCTACAATTCTACTAACTAAATCATCAGAATCACCATCTACTTTAGAATCAAACTTTGGCGATACTTTGGATTTCTCTATACCATTACTATTTAAGTAAATTGTTGTAAAACCTTGAAAAGTTGGATTATTCTCACCAACAACAGCGTTTGTATTTAATATTTTATTATCTAATAAGTATTCTAAATATTTATCATTTATAGATATACTAGCTTTAGATTGTTGACCTTTCTTAGGTTTAAATGATATTGAATATCTTTTATCAGAAGTTAGCCAATTAGTAAAATTTTCTTTATTAATAACCTCACCTTTATTAACTATAGCACCATTTAAACCAGGATTACCATATATAAATTGCCTTCCTCCTTCAGTTCCAGTACCTTCTAATTTAATTCTAGATTTAATTGACTTAGCCCCATCCCATACTAAAAAGTCAATAACATCTTTTATTGTTAAATCACCTTTAGTCCCTATAAGATTAACCTCATCTTTTAAAACATTATTAATTTTAGATGCTAGTGATGGTTCTAACTCATTAATTCTTGTAGATTTAGTTAAGTCAGTATCATTTATTCTAACAGAATATAAATCATGTAATAATGAAGCATGATCAATAGATATTTTCTTACTATTTAGTTTTAAATAGAAAGGTTTACCGTTTGCCATTGGCATTCTTAAGTAAAATTCACCTTTAGAACTAACTTTCATTGGTACTTTTGCACCATTTACAAATGTAATATCACCATTATCATTAACAACACCTATATTTTCTTTAATTGTTTTAATTTTATCAGCCTTACTTTTACCTTTTAAGAAATGTAAGTCCATTATGGAGTTTTCAAGAACCTTACCATCAACTTTTTCATCAACTTTTAAAACACCTTCATATTGACCTTCAATAGTTGTATTAAGCTCATTAAGAGATTTACCATTCATTAATTCGTTAATAATATTCTTTCTTAATATTCTAGAACTGTTGATATATCTAACTGGATCTTGTTCAGTAGTAGGTATAGTTTCAATAGGAGCCTTAATTTTATCTGTAAGTACAGCATCAATTGGTAAATAATCTATTAAATATTCAATTTCAGTATCATTTAAGGTATTAATACCTTTTTTATATAATGCCGTAGCCTTTGTCCATTTAGGATTCTTTAAATCGTTTGTATTTAAACTGAACTTTACAATAGTTCCAATCTTATCAATAGGTTCTTTTTCATAATCTAAATAAGCTGCATAATCTTTTTTGATAAAATCAAACGCTTTACCTTTATTATCAGTACTTATTAATTTAGAACCATTACCTATTTTATCAGGATTAGTATCTAAAGTATTTTCATTATTTGTAACTACTCTATTAATATCACCACCTTCAGATGTAGCATAATCATCTATATCATAATTATTAGCTTGAGTTTTCTTATAAGTAGGTACTTCAATAATAATATTACTTCCAGTATTAGTATCTTTTAATACTTTTATATCATCTGTTGATGAACTACCATCTAAATAAAATTGTTTACCTGCATGTGTAGCACTAAGGCTTTCAGGTATAGTAAAAATATCATATGGTTTTAAGTTAGAGACTGCTTTATGCACATCATTTGTAATATTTTCTGTTTCAGCATCAACTGCTTGGGTAGTAACTTTTTCTGCTCTAACAGCTTTTTCTTCCTCTTTAATTGCTTCCGCTTCTTCTGTTTTAATTTCTTTTTCTACTTTAGCTTGTTGTTTATCAATAGAATTTTTAATAGCTTTATCAATAGATTCAATCTTCTTTTTGTAAGATGTTTGATACTTATCAGATGTTATTTTATTAAAATCATTGTCATTTTTATCAATTTTAGATAATATATCATCAATCTTATTTTGAGTATCAACATAGGCTTTATACTCAGGTAACTTCTTTATAGTAGATTTAAACTTATTTTTTAAAACATTTTCTGTTTCAGTATCTAAATCACTAGCAGTAACAGGAGTTGGGCTTATTTTAGGTCTATCTTGAGGATGAAAGTTTAATTTAGCATATCTCTTATATTTTAACTTATGCTCTATTTTACTATTTAAATCACCTTCTTTTTCTGTTAATAAATTATTATAATTATTAAGTTCATTAGTTAATTCTACATCTATGTTCCTATTAAGATATACCTCTTTATTATTAGCAAATTCTTGTGAAAAATTATAGTATTTTTCTAATTTTTTAATATTAGAAATAGCAGCAGAAGCTTTTTCTTTATAATCTTCACCCATTCCCTCTTTCTGAGGGCCTTTTTTTAATTCTTCGTATAATTTAATAAGGTTTTCAGTAGTACCATTTTTAAAAGCATGAAATGATTGGACACCTAATGTTAAATTAGCTAGTCTCTGAGCCTCTTCATTATCTTCATTTTTAATAGCTTTTTTATAAGCTTTTTGTAATATCAAATTATCTTTTATACTATCAAATGCATTTGTAAATGTTTTAATATTATTTTCCTTAGCATTATCATCATATTCTTGTATTATTTCTTGTTGTTGATCATATTGTTTTTTATTATAATCTCTAACTGATATTTTTTCACCTGTATCAGGATCAATAGTTTTATTAAGTCTATTAACACCTTCTTTTGTGATAACAGTTTGACCCATACCACCTATAAAACCTAATAAGGCTGCTTCAGTAGCTTCAGCTGCATTTAAATTATTTAATACCGCACTTAAACTATAATCTTTATCTTCACCAAAAGCTCTACCTATATCACCAGCTATTAAATTTATAACTTCCTCAGCTGATTCTTGAACACCTTCAACACCACCTCTAGTTAAATTACTTCTAAATGTTTCCTTTTTAAGTATATTGCTTGTTAATTTAGGTGCTTTTAAAAATAAATTAGCAGATGATAAATTTAAAATTATATTAGCTCTATTAGCATTAATAGTTAATTTAGCGGCATCAGCAGCTTTTTGTTTAGCTTTAGATTCAGCATCTGGATCATTAGCAGCACTTAATTTATCAAATTCAAATTTATATGTTGAATCAAATACTTGGGTAGCTTCCATTATAGATTCAGCTTGGTTAAGCATTGTAGCTGTAGTAGCTGTTTGAGCAACTTGACCTACTTTATTAGCTTTATTTACTCCCCCTATCATTTTAGCTAGCTTATCAACTCTAGAAAGTTTACTTAAACCACCTAACCCTTTGGTTATAACACCACCAGATATAGCAAATCCACCTATAGAATTAACTAAAGATGAACCGTTTTCAAACCACCATCCTGAATCACCAAAATCTAATGACTTACCAGGATTTTCTCTATATATTGGTAAAGCTTCAGTTGTAGTTTCTTTCCATTCATCCATCATTGTAGTTAACCAGTTACCAACTTCCTGATTAGAATTAAAATAATCTTCAAAATCAAATGCTGATGCAATCCCACCAATAGCTTCTGGTATAATATTAGTAAGTCTACCTAATGAATTACCTAATTGATCCCAACCAGATTGTTTACTAGCTCTATATGAATTTAAAGCGGTATCTATATCACCTTCATCTTGATGTAAGTGTGCTAAAAACCCATCATCATATTGAGATTCCCCAAGTTTACTATTATATTGTATAATAGAAGAAACATTATCTGGGTTAGATAATGTAGCTGGGTCTAATTCAGGGTATAAATTTTCTATGTCAAATTCATCTTCCATTAGTTTTGCATATTTAAATCAGCTTGCATTCTTCTAAAAATACCTTCGCTAATTGGTTTTAAAACACCATCTATATTCATTAAGTAAGGTGCTCCATATTTTTGATATTCTTCACTCGTTTTAGATAATCTCATTATTTCAACGTCTCTAATTTTTTGATTACGTGGATCTTTCCATTGAAAATTGGTTGGTAAACCAGGTTGAGTAGCTAATTTTTGGAATACTCTATTAAATTTAGAATCCATTAAATGTTTCTGACTATTTAATTGAGATCTACTACCAGGAACTAAAAACTCTTGACCTTTTATATTTAGTACATGTGGTGTAATATAACCAGCTCTTGCATGTGCAGGAACTTTTAATGAATACATATTATCTGCACCTAAACTACCTCTATATGTTGTAGCTTTATAATTATCATTTTTCTCAGCAGTAAGGTAACCTTTATCTATCATATCTTCATATGTCATTATTTTACCAGTTTTAGTATTATAAAACTCTCTACTAGAAGCATTATTAATAATGTCTTTACCAATTTTTTCAGATTTAAGCACATCACCATGTTTAATAAGATTTGGTTGTATTACAACAGCTTGGTTATTTTGCATATAATTTACAACAGCTTTAAGTGTAGCTTTATCATTTATTAACGCATTTTCACTAAGCACACCTGTTCTTTTTAAACCATTAAATATATTTTCAGTTTTAGTTTTTAATTCACCACTTAATTCCTTAAATACTATAGGTTTTTTTGGTGCTTTACCTGAAAATATATCTGCTATTGCTGATAAGAAAGATGCATCACCATGATTTACATATTTAGTTTCATCAATTTGTGTCTTACCACTTACTATCCTTTGTAAATCATTTATTGAATCTTCATCATATATTACTTGTTTTCCAGTAACAAACCCTTCAAAATCAACATTTTTAGTCTCGTATGCTTTATCTAATGCTTTCTTCTTAGCGGCTATTTCCAAAGGATCAAAGAAACCACGTCTAGTTTGTGTTTGTTTATTTTTAGAGTATATTACTTCATCTAAAGACCCTAATGTATTTAAATAATCACTAGCTGTATTATCACCAAGCATTCCTAATTGTTCTCTCTGATTTAAATCAGACATTACATCTTGATCTAACGCTAATGTATTTTTAATTCCAAATTTTATAGCTCCTTGTTGAGTATATTCTTTTCTAGTTTTAATATCATAATATCTATCACCTTTTTTTATAAGACCAAATGATTCTAATATTTTAGGATTCCTTTGTATATCTAAAGCTACCTTTCTGGCCTTCTCAATAACATCCGTATCCTTAACTGCATTAAAGTCATTATAAACACCTTGATTAGCAATACCACCAGTATTAGTATAATCTTGTAATGATTTAGCTATACCTAATTCATATTTATCTTTACTAATTTTACCACTTTGATACATTTTAGAAAGAACCTGTTTATTTTTAGCATGAGCATCATAACTTTTTTTTGCTTTACCTATTGAACCTTCAGGTGATAATAAATCTCTTCTTTGTTTAGCTAGTTTATATAAACCTCTTTTGCTAGTAGGATTAAAACCTTCTGTAGCTAATTGATCTACATAAGAACCTACACCTTCTTCAAATTTACCTATTTCCCCTGTAACTAACTCATTATCTACATCCAATCTATTAGAATCAATTATTCCTAATTTACTAGCTTGTGATTCTAAATCATCATGTTGCTTCCTTAAATAAGATGGAGCAGCCATTAATTCCTGTAACGACATAGGATCATATTGAGAAGTTGTTATATTTGTATATCTATTAGCCATTATTTAGTTCCTTTATTAAGGTTAATTATTTTACCTTTCTTATCTCTCATGAATTTACCATCCCAAGTATAACCAAACATTTTAGCTACTGATGCCATTTGACTAGCTTCTTTACCAATACGACCCACATCAGTACCAAGTTGGGATATTAATTTAGACTTATTACTTTCAAATGATCCTCTATTCTTAGCATTTATATCACCTTCTAAATTATCTTGTTGTAAATTAATTTTATCAACACCTAAATTAAATTTTTGAGATAATTCATTTTCAGATCTATTATTTTGATCAGCTCTTGAAAAAGCATCTGATAAAGCTTTTGATTTGTTTAATTGAGCTCCTAATAAACTAGCTCTCAACCCACTTGTTGAGCCACCTGCTGCATTAGCAAGTTTTTCAGCTGTACCGCCGTATTGTTCATTAACTAAATTTTGTAAAGTCTTCTCATCTACTAAATCTCTTTTATATCTAGTATTTAATCTATTTAAAGATTCATGTTGAGGTCTTTTTAAGTTAGATAATTGTAATGCATTCGTAGCTACAGGAGCTAACCTTGCTAATTTAGGTGCATTATCTTTTAAATAACTAGCTCCTTGACCTAATAGTTTTCTAAAATTACTTTGTTCTTTTGGTAATTCAGGGGATGGTCTACCTTGTAAAGTGGGTGTATTTAAATTATCTAAAGGATTAGCTCTAAATTGTAAATCTTCTTTTGTTGTTAATGGTTTTAATGATGATATAGATCCACCATTTCTAAATGAATTAGATGTTGTGCTATTAATACCCTTTAAAAGATCTAATTTCATATCAGCTTCTGTAATAGGGGTTGTTTCTGGTCTACCTTTACGACCTTTCATAAGTAAATCTCTATATGTTCCTAATGCACTTGGTGAACCACCTTGTACTGATTTAGCTAATGGTGCCGCTCTATATAAATCACTTACACCACTTGTATCAATTGAAGTATTATGTTTTTTCTTTATATCAGATAATAACCTTTCGTACCTATTACTTCTAAATGGCACACCTTCAAATCTTTTATCACCTTGGGCATATTCAGGAATTCTACTATCATTAGGATCTATTTGACCTCCTAATGCATATTTATTAGATCTTAAACTACCACCATACTTAAATGTATTTAATTTGTCATTTCTAAAACCTTGTGTATCATTCATATTTTTCTCTAAAAGCTCTTTTTTAGCTTTACCAGATCCAATTAAACTTGTTACACCTCCTAATATACCTCCTCCAATAGCTCCTAATGGACCTAAAGCAGCTCCAGCCATTGCACCTTCAGCAGCCCCAGATAATCCAGCAGATGCAGCATTAGTTGAAACACCCTCGCCACTTAAATTACCAATCATCTTTAATGCCCCGCTTCCAGCAGAAGCAATACCTTCACCATTTTCTTTTATAAAATTAGAAAAACCACCTTCATTGAATTGATTCATCCCTTCCGGAACAACCCCATTCATATTATCAGGTACCTCTTGTGAATTATTTTTTAATGCTTTCTGCATTTTAGTATATTCTTGGGCTTCTGTAAGTCTATTTAATAATTCTTTTTGTGTATTTAAAGACGCTTTATCATTTCTATCTTTAAACTTATTATTAATAGCTTTGCTAGCTTCAGAAAAAGATTTACCCTTAATATATTTAGGTAAATTAAACTCGCTAATTAAATCTATTTTCATAATGTCATTTGTTTCTAAACTGTCGCTAAAAATGTATTTACCATTTTTACTATCAAAGGATGTCTCACCTTGTTCAACTAAATTAGGCTTACCATTACTACCAATTCCTTGAGGTATCCCACCTAAAGGATTTTGAGAGTGTTTTCCACCTTCATTAAATTCATTTAAATATTTATTTTTCATATCTTATTTTAAAAATATAGGGATATTTATTATAATACCCCTATACTAACTTAATTAAATTTTATAAAATGAGTTTAAATTCTATAATTGAACTGCAAATATACTAAAAATTATTGAATAAACCAAATTTATTTATAGTTTATTTATAATAAATATTATTATACTGTATAATTTACAACTATATCATGTAATATCATTTTATAATTTGTTTCACTATCTAATTCTAATTTTAAAAATATCCAAGGATTTCTTATTCTATTCCTACCTTCTCTAGGTATATCAGCTCTCCATTTTCTAAATTTCCTTCTTAAATTTGTACTTCTTCCTAATATTAATGGTATCTTACCACTATTTTGGTATTCATTATATGCTTGTATATGAGTTAATGTATTATTAGGTTGATCTATATCGTTTAAATAAATTTCAGAATTAAACTCTATATTATCAAATATACAATCTAAATCTGATTCAGGATTAAGTATTAGTGTTATATAAGAAGGATATTTAACATCAAAATAATTACTATATTCACCCTCACCTAAATCATATAACTTATTATTATCAGGATTAATAAGCAAAGATTTAAAACCTTTATTTATATACATGTTAGGTAATAAATCATAAAAACTAGTAAAGTAATCTTTTTTATCATTAAATCCAATAGTAAAACTTTCACTACCTTGTAATACAGTTAAAAAAGATTCTTTATTAATATTATTATAACCACCTACAACACCTTGTTGTAATAAAGGGTTATCTTTAATTAATTGCGTATAGTCTATATTATTTTGAAAATGAGCATGTAAACCTTTTAATGAAGATAAATTTTCTATACCTTTACTTACCCTATTGTAACTCTTATTTAATAAATCAAAGTAATAAAACCCATAAGGTGTGTTAAAAACAGACCATTTATTTACTGTACCTGATTTAGTAGATATATAGTTATAGTCATATAATATACCACCTGTACCTAATTCAATACCTAAGCCATCACTACCTTGTGTTTGAATCCTAGGGTTAATACTTAATTTTGATATAGCACTATCTTGTAAAGCATATATCATATCATTAGCGTTAATTAAACTATTAATTGAACCATATTTACCATCTAAATCCATTGTCTCATTTTCTAAAAAGTCTGTCCAACTATCTATAAATTCACCAGGAACTTTAAGTTTAGATGATATAATTCTTGTGCTAAACTGATTTATTTTTTTAAATTTAAATGAATCAGTAGATGCTTTTATTAAATTAGACAATTGGCTATACACTCTGTTATAATTATGAAACTCATCATATCTAGGTTGAAATTTATTATCCCATCCTAATAAAGAAATATCATTTCTATTCAATAGGTTAACTGTTGATTCAATAGGGTGCTCTATAATTTCAGTTAATTGTAATTTTGTAGGATCATACACTTCAGTATCTGTTTTTAATAGTCTACCAAATCTATATAATTGTACATATATATCACCACAGTTCTCTATATCTTCAGCTACAGCAGAAATATCATTATAAGGACCTATCTCAATATAAGTAGTTCTAGATTTATCTTCTACAGATAAACCACCATATATATCTCCTGTATAAATATAAGATGTTGGTCTTACTACTTCAGTTAATAGTAATCCGTTTATATTACCAATGTTAGATGGTACAATATCTTCCATAGCAGGTCTATCTGCTTCAAGAGAATTGTCTGCACCAAGAACTATAGTTAAACACCTCTCACCAAAACTATTAATACCTTCCATAGCAGCATCATCTCTACTACTACCTTTATATTGGTCTGATATAACTGATTCTAAACTATTTGTATAATTATATCTACTATCTCCATTATAAGCAGTTGTACCCTGTCCTCTCTCAGTTATTTCTGGACTACCATATATAATATTATCTTCATTCTCACCATTTATATAATAACCATATCTTCTATTATATGATAAAAAATCAGTCCTATTATCCGTTTCACCATCATATACTGGTCCAAACGTACCAAAAGATTCAGCTTTTCTTCTAGATCTTAAATTATTTATATTGTAATAAACATCATTTTCTACAATAGATTTACTAACTGTATTTATTTTATTATATCTATGATGTGTTGTAGTATGTTGAACCATACCTTTAACTCTTAAACTTAAACCATTACCAAATACTAAACCTGTATTGAATAATATATCAGGTGAATGCATTTGCATCATTTTAGTATATTGCCAAGATTGTTGTCTTTTATAATCAGTATCATTATCTCTATATATTTCATCAAGTTTTTCAGACCTACCTTCATTCATTTGTGTTAAATTAGAAGTAGGAAATAAAGATGTTTCTGTAGAAGGTAATACAAAACCTCTACTTAATGGTATAGGTAATTTAACCTCATTTTTAGAATGATTAGCTCTATTAACCTCTGTTTTCCAATAATTATAATTTTTAGCATCTTGTGTTGTCTGAAGCATCATACCAGTTAAAGAACCTTGACAAAGTATTGTCATATCTTTTATATTCCTTTCTGCCCTTACTATTTTATATCCAGTAGGTATATCATTACCTGTTAAGTTTAATGAGTTAATATAATCATTAAATTCAGTTTGTTTAATATCAACTTTAAGTACATTATAATTACCTTGTAAATTTCCAGAAGGAGTTTTAAAATCAGCTATCCATTTAACATCAGTTTTTTGACCTAATTTATTATAAAATTGAATACCAATTCTATATATTTCATTATCTTTTAAGAATCTATTATATTTTATATTACCACGTAATTGACTAGATACTTTTTGAACTAATTCATACGTAACATATAAACCTTCACCACCTACTATAGAACCATTCTTCTGATATTTATATGTATCATAATTTGGATTAATAGCATCTAATTTAGTACTATAATTATAAGATGATAATTCTTGACCAGCGCTAAATGATTGAAAGTTACCTGTTAATACATTATTTACAAATAAAACATTACCTGTATATAATTTAGATGAACCTAATGAATCATGACCATAAGCCCTCATATCTATATTTAAATCATAAGCTGTCTCTGTATAATTAGAAACAAATAATCTATTATCTTTAGATTCTATATGTTTAGGTGTAATAGGGTTTGATCCTAAAAATATAAATTCAGATGTGCTTAAATCACTAATTTTATTACCATCATCAGTAAAACTATAACTAGAAAAAGAATCTATTTCCTCATCTTTAATAAGAGATATAGAAGGTATTTCATTATAAGATGTATATTTTATAGCATATACTTTTATATGTGTATAATTATCATCTAATACATTAATTTTTACTAAAGGTATACTACCAACTATTTCATTAGTGTCCCCACCACCCAATGTAGCTCCTTTATCTAAATATATTAATTCACTAAAAGGTGAAATTGTAGTTTGTGAACCATTTAATTTATATAAATTATATGAATACTGTATCATACCAGATGTATGGTCACCACCACCTGAAATACTATCCAATACAGGTTGAGATAATGTATAATCACTAACTATATTTAGAGAATTTGAATTTATATCGATTAAATTCTCTAAATCCCCATTAGTTATACTATGCATTATATTTACAAATCTTAATTGATTTACACCATCAACCCAATATATTTTCTGTATTTTTTCATTTTCATAATTAAAAAGTATTTGAATAGGGTTATTAATTGAAAAATTTAAATCCCTACAGTATAATAATTCTAAATCAAATATGTTTTCAAATAATTCTTTTACTTCCCAAATACAATCAAAACCATTATCGTCTGTTGATAATAATATAATACTATTATTAGTTACTGTATGACCTATAATTTTTTGATTATTACTTGATGAAGGTAAAGAACTATTTAATATTTGATTACCGGGACTATTTGTAAATGATAACTGTTTATTATTATAATCAATACTATTGTTATCACTATTAATAGTTACATTAGGTATTTCTAATATGAATAAAGTACCTTTATCATTACTTATTGATTCAGAACTTTGGTCATTTGTATTTACAATTCTAATATTTTTAGCATCGTAATAGAATTGAAGAGGGTGTTTAGATTTACTAATATCTTGATTTAACCCACTATATGTAAATTTAGATTGTTTATTCATTAGTTATATCTTTTAATTCTTTCTTTTTCTCCTGAACCTTTATAAAATTGCTTATGTAAGTCAGTATTAACTATTATTCTATTTATAGCATTCATTGCTGATTCTAAATGATCCATACTTTGTAATTGCATAGATGTTTGAGCAGCACCCATATACCAATTAGAATTATATTCTATTCTATGAAATGCTTTATCTGTTATTTTACCTATATCAGCTAATGGCGCTAAATATTCATATAATATATAATATCTTATTGCTAATTTAACTTTAACATTATCTGGTATAAGTGGAAAACCATCTTTATCACATGATAGTGCTTTATAAGAAACTTCAATACAACCATCAGGAAAAGAAGTATATATAACTCCATTTTGAGTAGTATAAGTAAACTCTTCTAAAGTATTTTTATTTTTGGATTTATGATATATATCTGTAGCATGTCGTAATGCAATTGCACTTCTTTCAGGATAATCATCTTTTTGTATTAATCTTACACCTCTTAATTCAATTATATTTGCTGGTAATAAAGCTTTGTGATTCTCAACAATTAGTTTAGGATCAGTAACTTTATCCTCAAATAATAAAGGTGCTCCTATTAATCTTAGACACTCTATTGCACTCTCAGCTGCTATTTCATAAGTTAAATCCGCAGCTAAAGGATGATTTAGTGTTTTCCATAGTATTTCTTTTAAAGAAACTGTTTGTCCGTTATACATTTTATTTTATTTTTAAATTGTTGTTAAATCTTCCATATTAATATAATAGATAAGCATTTAAATTATCTTGATTTTTATCTTTTATTCTTTTAGCTAAATCTCTTTGAAAAGTTCTATTAGGTTTAAACTTAATTAAATTCTTATTTTTAATATTACAATTAAATTTCTTACAATATATCCTATATATATAATTAGATGTATGTGAATTATTATATCTTACTAATATTTTCTTTTCTTTAGCTTCAGGGTCTTTAGCCCATAATGCATTAGTTTTTTTCCAATCGGGAGGTATGTTATTAATCAGCTTACCATTCTTTATTATAGGAATTCTTTTTTCTTTTTTAATTAATATTTCTAAATTTAAAGAAGGCATTTTATAAATAAGATTATTATTTATAATCATATTTTTAATTTCATTATTAAAATCAGTTATAATTTTATTATATAAGCTTTTAGATATATCTTTATTATATTTATTATTATAATAAATTCTATAATCTGTTATTCCATAATCCTTTTTATTTTTATGTATCCTTTTATCCATTAATCAGTTGAGTTATTAGTTTTATCTTCTTTATTTTGACTCTCATTCATAAGATCTTGAACAATCTCTTTTCTAATTAAGTCAATATAATGTGGTTGTAAAGGATATTCTGAAATAGCTTCATTAAAACAAGAGGGGCTAGTATCACTACAACCCTCTCTAAAATCAGATAATGATGAAGGATTTTCAAATATACCTGTTATATTAATACATTCCATTAATTTAGCTACTGGTGATTTACTATATAAGTATATATAACCATCAACATCTAAAAAACTATATATTGAATTAGGGAATTTTGAACCTTCTAAATAATAAGCCTTCTCTTTACTTATGAAGTTAAAAGGTAATGCTATCTTAATAGATGGTTTAACTTTTGTAATTGCTGTCTTACTATGTAACTCTAAAGGTGTTGGTATCTTTGTTGTAGTCCTCATAATTGTCTCACAATCAAAAGATATACTACATTCATTTACAGATACTTCTTCTATACTAATACAAAATGATTGTTGTATAGAATTATCAGCAGTCTTTAAGTAATTATTTAAATCTTGACGTAGATATTTAGATCTTTTATTATTATATAAATATAAAATATATCTATCAGATATCTCACTATCATCAGAAAACTGTTTTAAAGCTTCTCTAACGTCATATATTATTTCATTAACCTTTGCCATATTTTTAAAAATAAAAGCCCTTAGAACATTTTTAAAACGCTCTTAGGGCTTAGTTTATATATTATTTATTAATCTCAATGTATTTTTTATAATTTGATTCAGACATTTCAAAAAATCTCTTATTATCTAAATCTTGCATTATGTATTTAATTGTTCCTCTATTAGTGGTAACAGATTTAATCATTTTAATATTAACTCCTCCATCAATAGGTGAAGTTTGTTTTACTTTACCTTGAATAACTCCTGAATGTAATTTAGGGTTATCTAAATATTTTAATTCATTATATATATTTTCTAGTTGTCTAACATCTTCATCGCAATATTCTAACATTGTATTCATTGCTGTCTTACACTTTTTAAACATAATATCTAACCATAAATTAATAGATGTATTATTCTTACCTTCATGACCTAAAAATTTAGCTATATAGTCCAATCTATTAGAATTAAGTAGTAATTTACTCTTAGCTACTTTTAATGTATCAAACTGTTTATAATTAGGTAACATTGGTATTCTATGAAATAAAGCTCTAGTTTTTAACCATTTAATATCAAATCTATCACCATTATGAGCAACTATTAAATCAGCTTCATTTAAAACCTCTGTGAATTGTTCTATTAAAAATTTATCACATTGATTTTTATCCCAAGCCAGATTATATACTTGATCTTCATCTAACCATTTATATGATACACATATAATAGCTCTTTCTTTAGTTATTTGATTAGGTGTAATGTTTAATTTATATCCTGATCTCCAAAACCAACCTAAGTTAGGACTAGTTTCTATATCATATATAAGAACTCTAGCGCTCTTACTATTTAATTTAATATTTTTTTCTTTTTCTCTTGTTCTAGCTTCTTTTAATGCTAATTTACATGTTTTTACACTTGTTATAAATCCTTTATTATATAAATGGTTTCTTAATCTCTTAGCCCCCTCTTTTAAATATCCTTTTTTATTCAGTAAAAATTCTATTATTTCTTCTCTACTTATTGTAGTTTCTCCCATATTTATTTTATTTTAATTAAGTTATTTAATACAAAGGTACGAAATATTTCTTTAATATCCTAATATTTTAGTACTTTTTTCTAATTTATTTTATTATTTATATTAAAATTCCCACGCATGCCCTATCCACACTATCCTTTGTGTATCAAAAGATATGTTCCAAAGATTATTATTTTTAGTTTTTAAGTATAAATCAGCCTTAAATATAGGTTTTATATTATTATTAACAGGGACACCTACACTAATACCACCAAAGAACTTATTATATTTAGGAACTTTTATTGTTAATACTGTATCAAGTAATATAGTCTTAGGTTTAGTCTTATAACTAGCCTGTAACTTATCTAATGTACCAGTAGTCTCAGCAAATACAGTTATTGTTTGGGTTTCATCATCAAATGATTGTGTGTATTGTCTTTTAACAGTAAATGCTTTATAAGCCCTTAGAGAGTCTATAACCGATTTAGCTTCACTAAGGCTATCTCTCAATTGCTCGTTAACAGGAGAGTCTACTAATACCTTATAAGGCACAGGTTTTTCTATAGTATCATGTACTTTCTCTATTACAGGAACTTTCACCTCTATCCTAACAGGAACTTCAACTTCTTCTATTTTAGGATTTAAAAAATATAACATCCCAAAAACGATTCCAGCACTTATTAATAAGTTTTTCCAATTATTTTTTATTATATTCATTATACAAATTTTTTAAATGTCCATTTACTATTAGGATCTGAATCAAAAAGTTGCCTTTTATTATTATTAGTTGGTTTATAATCACAATGTATGAATGTATTATAAACTGCAAATCTAGTATATTCAGTGTCACTAATTAATCTTTTAAGTAATTCATCCTTATTATCTTTAAATTTATCACATGTCCAATCAGTAGCTCCTTTACCTTTAAAAGTATGCTGACTATTACCATTTCGACCATGATCTAACTCCCACTGAATAGATCTATAACTACTATCCATAGATGGGTAAGCATTTAAATCAATAGCTAATTCCCATGCGGGTATCATATGATAATCTAATATTTTATCACTTATATCTTCAGATAATTCTTCTTTAGATATATTAAAATCATCTATAGTATACGGATTAAACATTATTATCTAATTTTTTTATTTTAGCTTTTAATTTAGAAATTTTAGTCTCTAAATCACTAATTTCTTCTTCCAACAATATTATTTCAGTATCTAAACTTTCAACTTTGTTTTCTAAATTTTCTATATCTATATCTCTTTTAGCTAACTTATCTTCATACCTTTCTTCAATATCATCCAACATTCTTTGATATAAATTTAAGTTTTTATGTAAAACCTCTGATATACCAGAATCATTTTCAATATCTTTACTTTTAAGTTCTCTATCTTGAAAGTATTTTTTAGAGCCAAACCACCCTATTAAAGGTAGTATAATAGTAATTATTATAAAGTTTAGATTTTCAACAAACCAATTTTTCATTATGATTATTTTTTATTGTTTATTATTAAGGTTTTTTGAATTCAACATAAAATATTGAATCTTCAAGGGCTTTAACACTATGGTTAATATTTTTATATATTTTAAATATATTCCCTTTATTATAAATTTTTTCAGATATTGATACTTTAAGCTTACCTTTATGTATTAATATTATTTCTTCACAATCATGATGATGAAAGTTCCATACTTCATCTTTTTTCATATGAACTCTAAAAGTTAAATCTTCTGTTTCATTATATAATCGAGTAGTTTCAATAGAACCTTTTTTATCAGGTAAAATTTGATTAACTATATTAATAGGGATATCTTCTAATTGTTTAAAAGTTATTAATGCATCTGTTTTAATAGCAGGTGTACTATTAATTTCTTTGAATTTATTAATAGCTTTATTTTTTTTCCAAAATTTAAATTTATTTATCATTATTTTATTTATTAAAATACATCATTTTCCCTTCTTAAATCCCAATAATCTTTATTATTACTATCATCATTATCCCAAGTATTACCATCTGTACCATTACTACCACCGCCATTTTCTTCAAATTCAAAACCATCTAGATAATCATCTGTAGGTATACTTACATCTAAGATTAATGTTTCAATATCTATACCACCATCATTAGTTGCAGTTATAGTTATATTATAAATACCGGTATCTCTACTCCTAACTTTACCTTTCAATACACTAGGATCAATAGGATCAACCCTAAGTAAAAAATCTAATTCAGGGGGTAATATGTATTGAAATGAAGTTGGATTATTAGTAGCTTCAATTTTATATGTTACTATAAAATCTTCTTCTACTGTTAAAAGTAAAGGGCTTGTAATCACAGGTGGTACAATTATAGGGTTTATTATTTCAATAGTTGTATTTACTTCATTAACACCTTTTTCATTATAAACTGAAATTATAATATTATGAACACCTATTAATGTTGATGTACCTGTTATTAAACCAGTATTTATATTATAAGTTATACCATTTGGTAAGCCACTAATATTATAATATAATACTTGATTATCTGCTGTTAATTGATAATTAACAACACCACTTCCGTTAGATATAATAGGTAAAGAACTTGTTATAGATGATAATGAACTACATGGTTGGGTTATAAATTGGAAAGAACTAGTTATAGTATCTCCTTTTTGATCATTTTCATCTTCAATATAATAAGTTATATTAACACTACTTATTAAATTATCTTCAGGATTATTTTCTATAGTAATATCACCTTCTAATAATAAATCAGGAATTAATGTAGTATCATTTAAACCTGTAATATTAATTGATATAGGTAAATCAATATTGGTTATAACATTAGTTAAATATGTTACATTTATAAGATTTGTTACTATTGAAGTAATTACTAAATTTTTTCTAGCATCACCATTATAAGTTGACAAAAGAGATAATGTTATATCATTTAAATTTAATATTTGAATACCCTCACTTATATTAATTTCATTAACGCATCTCTCATATAAATTATACGACAATTTATTAGTATAATTAATATCATTATGATCAATATTTATTATAAAATTAGCCATTTAGTTTTAAATATGTTATTATTAATAATGTTATTATTTTTAAAGGTAACGATGTTAATGTATAAAAGAAATCATATTTATCTTTATTACCATTACCATTACCATCACTTAATTCTTTTAATCCTGCTGGAACTACATTTGATATAATAGGTAATATTATCAACCAATAACTAGGTATGAATAATGTTAATATTATAGATGGTAAATATCCTATATTAGACCATAATATATCACCCCAAAAAGAATGAGCTAAATAATCTGATCTAGGTGTATTTCTTGTAGTCCATTTAGCTTTTTCAGCTATCCATTTGTATATTTTTTTCATTGTATATTTTATTTATTTTTAACTTCCTGTCCAAACTTCTGAATCTATATTACTATAAGCAGAAAAATTATCGCTATCATCAAACGCTTTAGTTCTATAATAATAAGTATCATTTTCTATAGGAGTATCGTCATAATCTCTACTTAATCCAGTGTATAATGTTAATTCCCATAAACCTGCTAAACCTTTTCTTCTTTCAAGAACATATCCTGTCACCCCAATATTATCTGTAGATGCACTCCAAGTTATATTAAAATGAGTAGTTTGATCAGTAACAACTAAATTAATAGGTGTTGTTGGGGCTTCAACATCCCCTGCTATTATATGTATTGGTACGCTAAACATTATACTGCTGATGTAAATCCTTTTTTAATTCCTATGAAACATAAAACATTAGTGTAATGACTACCTTCAAAAACAAGGATATCATACTCATTTCCTGATATACTTAAAGTAGGTGTTCCATCATTTCCAAAATCAAAATAACTACCCCAAGTTAAAGTCCTACCACCTGTTATATCTTGTTCAACTATTAATGTATAAGTGGCGCCTGGTTTAATATCCCCACTTCCAGGGTTATCTATTGTAGCATTACCTGTTAATAATACTTTAGCTTTTTGTTTATTATCTAAATCCCACGTTATATTAGCCCCGTAAGTTAATGTTTGAGGGGTAAAGTAATGTTGTTTTGTATAATCAGTAATTTCATTTTTCTTAACATAATCAGAACTTACTGATGTGATAAACCCAGCATCGTTATTAAATACTGATAAAGGAATTGATGAGATTAGTTGTTTTTGAGACACTGTACCGTTTACAGAAACTAAATAATCAGTGCCTAATAATGTACCGCCGTTACCTAATTCGTTTAAATCTAAAGATATAGTTATACCTCCTGATGTAACAGTACCCCCATCTAAACCAGTTCCTGTAGCTATACTTGTTATTGTACCTATATTAGATGTGTATCCAGCTCCGTTTATTAATTGATTATTATTAGTTATATAATTAGCATTTGTATCACCAGTATATCCTAAATGCGCTAAAGTTAAATTAAATTTAGATGAACCAGTAACTACCCCATTTGTCAAAATTATTGAACTTATAATCTCTGTTCCAGTTGGTAATATATCTGTATTAGTACCTATTGTAGGATTATAATCTATACCAGCTATAAAATTACTTGAATCATACTTAGCATCAAACTGAGCTTCTGTATTTCCATTCCAATTACCTATAAAATTAGGAGCTGTTAAGTCCTTATAGCTCTGAACCCCAGTATTACTAAATCTAAATAAATCTTGGGTATTTGTATTATCCCTAATCCATAAGTTAGTACCTACATTATATATTTGGAAATCTGTATTCCCAGTTTCAAAACTTAAAGCATTTGCTAATGTAGCGACACCTCCAACATTTAATGCTGTATTTATGTTAAATACAGATGTGCTTGATCTAAATAGTTCACTACCGTCTCTAACCCAAGATAATGAACCATTAGCTTGTGTCCCGTAACCTAGATACGCCATTGCTGTATTATTGTCGTAAAAGTCTATCCTAGAACTAGATAATGCTAAATCCTTATTTATAGATAATCTACCGTTAATATCGGTATTTCCACCAAAAGTAGCTCCATCTACTACAGTTAATCCTGTACTGTTGATTGACATTTTTTCATTAGCATTAACTCTAAATCTCATAGAGTTGTCTGAATGTTGATATGAAATCCACGCTACATCATCATCTAAAACATCTCCAAATATGTAATAACCTGTTCCAGTCCCCGAAGAAGTATTAACTCGCACTTGAGGACTTGTTGATTCAGACTTTATTATACCCTTAAAAGTAGCTGAACCCATATTAGTTAAATCATAAACAGCCTCACTTCCAGTTGTATTTCTTGTAGCCCAAGTTATATATCCTGTTTCTGCTTTATTAAGTACTGCAAATCCACTTTTTGTAGATATTGCTGCTTGAAACACTTGGTCTACTGAGAAGTTGTTATTGACATTAGTATAAGCTACATTACTTGGCAATGCTCCAGATGCTATATTAGTTAACTGAGAACCATCACCAATAAACTTATCTGCTTGAACTTCATGATTGAAAATTGATTTACCTAATCCATCACCAGAATTATAAAGTAGATTACCTCCACTAACTTGTATTAACCACGACCTAATACCAGACTCGTCAAATCTCAATGATTGACCATTCAATTGAATACCTCCATTATGTATAGTCTGACCTCCAAAAGTAGCACCTAATGTAGATGTTAATTCTTTATAGAAATTTATACCTGTAGATAAAAAGTGGGCTGAATCTCCTCCACTAGTTCTTAATCTAATTTGACCGATACCGTTTGCATTATCGTCTGCATGAATATCAAACACGTTGTTACTAGTAGTTAATAATCCATTCCCTAAAAATCTAATCTCTTTTGTTGATGCAATTGAAATATTACCTCCAAAATAAGTTGAGCCATTTTGATTAAACGTTACAAATTCAATTCCATTACCTTTCTTTAATTTCCAATCAATACCACCTGCATGCCAATGCTGAACCATTTGAATACCATTGGTTGAATCCCCCCACTGAGACATTACAACATCTGTATTTAATACCGCAGGTTTAGTATAGTTAGTTTGACCTCCAAAAGTAGCTCCATCTACTACAGTTAATCCTGTACTGTTGATTGACATTTTTTCACCAGCAGTACCAAACATAAATCTATGTTTCCCTGTCGGAGTTGTGTTGTACCATATTTGCTCGCTACCTAATGTACCCGCTAAACCTATTCCTACATCATTATGAGTTCCGCCATTATCAGAGAATTTTATCTGATACCCTGTCTCTATATTAGGCTCACTGAAACCTCCTTTAGTGTATAATATCCCTCCAAAAATAACTCCATTTGAATCAAGAGTAAATTTAGTTGAACCATCTACTCTCATTTTAATTTGAGAATTAGCTACAGTTTCATCTTTATCTGAATCTATATACAGTGTATTAGAATTATATTCCAAACCTCCATTACCTATTGAGTCCTGTAACCTTAAAGTAGTTCCAGTATCAGTACTTATTAAAGTTAATGCCGTATTTGTTATTCCAGAATTTACTAATAATGACCCACCAAATTGACCTCCACCTGTCCATGTATTGTGTCCATTTACAATACTATATATTGAACTCGCTCCATCAAAGAAATTGAATCCAGAATCAGATAAGTCAATTCTTGCTTGAATTGTGTCTGTTTCATCTATATATCTTATAGTTGCGCTACTTAAACCTTTAAGCTCTAAATTAGGAATACCGCTTGGATGTGTAGTTTCTATTCTAAATTGTGCATTTGCTTGATTTGTCTTAGAGTGAAAAGGTAACCCAGATGTTGTATCTATTTTAACTGTTCCACCAAATTGACCATTACCAACCCAAGTGTTGTGACCATTTACGTCAATAGTGTAATGCTGAGATTCGTTAGCTCCTAATATAAGTCCTTTACCAGTTTTTGAGCGAACCCAAAAGTCTGTTCCACTCCAGTTTAAAGTACCTCCATTAGCTCCAGAACCTAGTGTTACTATTCCCCCAAATGTTTGAGTAATTGAGAAATTGTTGTTGATATTAGTATATGCAACATTATCCAAATCACTTATTAATTTTCCACTATCTATAAATTGATTTAATGAATTATCCCATTTAACAATAGATTGGTCAGTTAATGAATCAGCTCTTGTTGCTAAAACTTGCGTTGTTGCAATTTGAACTTGATTTAATGCTGTTATAGTACCAACTGTAAACTTATCTCTTACTTCATCAAAACCAAACCAGAAGTTATTAACAGTACCTCTTTCAATATTTAAACCAGAATAACCTAATGTAACACCAGGTCCAGTTTCTCCAAAATTCATATCTAATACTGCATCAGATGTTGTTATTTCTGAATTAACTGTAGTACTATCACCCTGTATGGTTAAATCCCCACTAATAATAACATCACCATCACCATTTATTTGAAATGTAGGTGTTCCTGCTGTGTTTTGAGATTCAAAAACATTATCTAAATCCGAACCTGATCCAACTCTTAAAGTAAATGACCCGTTAGTTGCATTAGTTTGTATTTCAGGATTAGGTGTTGAATTATTATAAATAGTTTGAAGATTAGAAGTAGTTCCACCTCCACCACCACCACCAGTAAATTCTCCAAACTTACTACCTTGTATTATTTTAGTAGTTGTGGAATTAGATAAATCACTTGTTCCTTTTTTAATAACAATAGAAGCTCTAGTTATACCCCCAGTTACACCCCCTGGTGTTTCAAAAGGATCTGCTGATACCCCAGCAATAGCTTCTTCAATATTATTATAAATTGTTTGCCCGTATGCAATAACTACAACATTAGAAGAAAAATGTACAATTCTTTGTGCTGTAAATTTATTATTAGGTACAGTTTGTAATATACCACTTCCATCATCCCATTGATCTGGATCAATTAAGGTTGTTGGTGCCTCAATATTAACACCTCCAGAGCCGTCTCTATATACTGGTACAAAAGTAACACTTGTTAAAGAAGCTTGTGTCGATGAATGGGGATTTTTACCATCAATATGTTTATTAGAACCTAATCTAAATTGAGTACCTACAGATTTATTTAAAATTAAATTTCCTCCTTGGGCTGTAAAAATATTACCACTTGTATTAATATTACCTACAGCGTTAGATAAATCTACAGTAGTAAGTAATGGATCTACAAAAGGTACTGATAAATTAGTTATACTAGTTATATTTACATTATCAATATGCCCAACTCTACCTAAAACAACTAATTCTCTATATTCTTGTGGTGTAAAATCAGAACTTTGTTTAATTAAAGTGTCATTTTCATCTATAGCAATATAAGTAATTACATTAGTGGCAATATTAGGAAGAGCTTCTGCTGTAAAAGAACTCCATCTAACTTCTTTTAAAGTAGGGTTGTTTGAATCTGTTGTATTATCTATTACTCTACCTGTACCAGAAGTTATATCTAATAAAGAAGGGTTACCTCCATTTACAGACAATACACCACCTTCTCTAACCCCAGTAGAAGCATCATTTAAAAGTTGTGTTCTAAATATAGCTCCACCAACATTAGTTTCTTTAGCTACACCACTTCTAGAAGCTTCAATAAATTTAACACGTAATGGGTCTGATAAATCAGTAGAACCTTCTTCAATAATTAAATGACATCTAAGTAAGCCATTTTCATTAATATTAGGCTCAATTACAAAAGGTTCTAAAGCAACGTTTGCTTCAGCATCTTCTAAGCTATCATATAAATTTTGACCATATTGTATTCTAACAAGCCCTGATGGAAATATATCTATTCTTTGTATAGTATATTTATTTGATGGCACTGTTGTTTTAATACCGCCTACATCATAATTATTAGGATCTATTACAATTGTATCAGCATCTTCATTTGAATTTTGAAGCCTATATCTAAATGTTAATGCATTATCTGCACTAAATGTTTTTATATGAGGATTATTTTTATCTGTATCATAATTAATACTAGTTTTAAAAACATCCCCTATTGATTTATTTATATTTAAATTATTTCCATTAAATGAAAATAAATTACCTTTTATATTAAAATAATCCCCTTGTGACATCCATCTATCATACATCTGGGACATTGGGTTATTAGCTATAATAGGTAAATTATTAGTAGCATTTACAGTTACATTATCTGAATGAACCACTACACCTAAGAATATAGCAGCCCTTCTTTCTATAGCTGTAGGAAATGTTGTTGATTGTATTATATTATCATTTTTATCTACAGATATATATGATACAGGATTTGTTAGAATATTAGTAATAGCTATATTAGTTCTAGCTGCAATTGTTACTGAATTCAATTCAATATTATTAAAATCTGCATTAGCATCTATAAAAAAACCTTCTCCTTCTGTTATATCAAAAGTACCAGTAGTAACACCAATACTCAACCCTCCACCAGTATTTATACCTGTTGAAGCTAATGATAAATAATGAGGACCTATTTCTAGATTAACATTTTCATTACCACCTTCATTATTAATGGTTTTAATTATACCATCCCCAGCAGTTATTTTATCTTCTAAAAAACCTTGCGTAGTATCATTAGATGATATTTTAACTTGACTTGTACCAGCAGCTTCCCATAATACACCTGTTAAAGAACCAAATGTAGGATACTCTTTTAAGTATTCATGTGTAGATGTAGACTCATTATATATTATATGACCCTTATCTACTAAATCTAATGTAATCAACAAATCCCTAGCAGTATTATCTACTACTCTAAATTTTTCATCTAAGTCTCCTCTAGTTGATCTATATATACCAAAAGGTAAATTTAATTGCGCCATATTACGATATTGTTATTTGAAAGTTAGTATCAGATAAGAATCCTCCTAACCCTAAAAATATTGTGTGTTTTTCATAATTAGTAGGTATAGCTTCAGCATCATTAACAGTAATGGCAGAAGTAACAAAACTACTAGTTATATCATTATTTAAGTTTCCTAAATCTATTACATTAATTGTTTTTCCTGCTGGACAATAAAAAGTAAACTCTTGTGTTGCTGTGGGTATTAATACATTAAAATTACCTGTATTACTAGTAGATAAAAAAGCATTTGTTCCTAAAGCTCTAACACCTCCAGAAGTAGTAGGTGATGTATTTTGATTACCTAAGTAATGCCACCTATTATATAATCCGGTTAAACTAAATGTTACATTATCTCTTGTTAAATCAGCTTTAGCATTTTCTATAGATGTTACAGGTGTAGCATCCCCTTTATTATTAACATATGTAGTAGTACCTGCTGCGTTAGTTACAATTATAGTCCATGTATTAGTTGAATGGTTTACATTAAACCCTGGTAATACAATAGCTTCAGAATTAGAAGCGGGTGAAGCATCTAAATAAGCTTGTGCTGAATCTGGATCATTAACAGTTAGAGATGTCATATTTCCAACAACATCACCTGCTGTTGAATTATCTCCATTGTTAATTTGACCTAAATTTAAAGTAACCGTTATGCTCTGAACAGATGAAGTACCTACTTCTAAATTAGAAGTATTCTGCCCTGATATACCTGTAGAAGCATTTGTAGCTATATATGCAGCAACATCAGGGAAGAATAGGGTTTCTATTAATTCCGTAGTATTTTTAAGTTGTAATTGAGCTATAGTAATACCTTCATTATTTTCCTCCCAATCAACTGGTATAGCTAAAGTAGGACTTAAAGAACTATTAAATACAGAATCTTGAGCTATATCCATTGGATTAAATTGTAACTCTGTAGCTGAACTAGCTGTTCCAATATATCTAATTATATTAGGTGGATCGTATTTAGTTGTAGTAAATTCACCAGGAGTAATTGATGCATAATACCTAACACCTATTGTTAAACCTAATGTTTCATATGTACCTTGTTCAATAAAAGTACTTTCAGCATCAGCAAGAACATCTACTTGAGCTATCCTTAACTCAGTAGAAACCTTAGCCATATCACTAGCATCACTCTTGTAGTATTTACCATCTGTATGTAAATAACATAATGTACCTCTAAACAAATCTTCACCTGCTATAGCTGTATCTAAAAGAGGTGCTTTAACACCCCCTTCCGCATTTATATTAATATTAAATTCTGCCATATATATTAACTTGACCAGTTACCTTCTGAATCTTGTATATTAAAATTAAACGCTGGCATAGTACCACCAGCACTAACTGCTTGAACATATGTAAGTAATCCTAAATCTATATCAGCAAAAGTAATAACTTGTAATGCATTAATATTTACATTATTTAATTTTATTAAACCTGTTGCAGGAAGAGTTGCAGCTCTCCAATTAGTAGCCACATCACCTTCAGGATCAGCATATGGGGGTGTAGTAGAAGATGTAAACATTTCTCTAGTAAATGTTAATATACTACCTTCATCAACATTTGTAGAACCATCCCCTGTAGTAGGAGCTTGATTTACATATGCAGCTACATTAATTACACCACTCCCACCTGGTGTAAACTGATCACTACCTTCATCTGATATACTAAAATTAAAAGTATCTACATGTAAAGTTTGATCAGCTGCATTTGTAACATATGCAAAATTACCAGCATTTATATCTACAAAAGATATGTTATCATTTGTATTAACTGGTATACCATTTTTTTGTAAAACACCATTTGTAGTTAATTGTGTTATTTTTATATTATTTGCATTATCACCTTCAGGATCTAAATAAACAGGAACTGTCTCTGTTGTAAAATTAGCTTGAGTAAATATATGCGTAGATGAATTATCAATGTTTAATGTTAATACACCTGTTTGAGAAGGTGGTAAATTAACAGTAGCATTAATATTTATTGTCATTGTTGTCATATCGCTGAATAAAGGGTTATTTATATTGTTATCACTTACTTGAAATACTAAAGCATCAGTCTGAGTTGTATAATCAGTCCATGTATATAATAGTGATGTAATTGTACTTGATGTAAATTCATCATTAACTAATACTGCATTACCATTTAAAGTTAAATTACCTTCTGTAGGTAAAGTGTTTATTCTTATTTTGTCTGGTAAGTCTCCGTTAACATCTGTAAATGTTGATGTAAAATCTTCAAAAGTAAAGAAGCGAGATAAATCATCAACCTCTATTGCTAAGTTGGTTACAACCGGTTTAACATTAATTACATTATTAATTGTTACACCACTAATATTTTTATAATTACATATATAACTATTTTTATTTTGTAATAACCTAATAGATTCTTCTAATGTATTTCTGTCAGTTAAAGTTATCGTACTATTAAAATCATTTAATAACTTTCCAAATATAGTAAGTAAATGTAAATCATAAACATCTAATTTACCAGTTGATTTAACTTTACTAAGAGCTACGCTCATAGAGCCAACTAAGATGTCGTATAATACTATATTATCCATATTAATTATATTATTATAAGGTTGTTATTTAAAGTACCTAAAGATAGGATACTTGATAATGTAGGGCAATCAGGACATTCTGTACAAAACTTTTTAAGAACAGCTATTAAATCTATAGCTTCACCATAATATCCAGATATCATAGCTGCTTGCAATGCATTTAATATAGCATTAACATATATAACTTTATTAAAATCTGTATTATTACAACCCTCCCCTTTTAATACATTAACATTAGAACCTAATATTTCTAATGTACTATCTAAAAGACATTTTTTATAGGTTGTTAATTCTGCTACAGAACCTAATTGTAAATTAGCTGCATTATCACCAAATTCTAAAAAATATAATCCATCAAATACAGGTATATTTAAATCTGATGCTAAAATAGTAAATGATTCAGTATTAGTTGAACCAGCTAATTTAGATGAAAAATCTATAGCTTGAGTATAATCTTTAAATGTAGATTCTGTCCAAAGATTTACTGAAGTAAAAAGATCACCTACCTCTGCTGTCAAAGACACAGACATTGATAATCTATCTACTGAAATTTGTAATGTGTTTATTGTTATCATATTCTGTAAATTAAAAAAAGGGATGAGGTTTTATATCTCACCCCCTTAATATTTAATAAAAGCTACTTACTATTATACTACAGCTAAATCAGAAGGTACATTTTCTGTCCCTACTGCTGTTCTTAACTGAGCTAATACATTATTAGTATTAACATTACTTGCTAAATCAGTTTTTACAACTAATATAGTAAGTACTTTTGGTTGCTCTTCTACAGTTGGTGAAATTCTATCACTCTTATATTTAATATGAATAGCATTATAAGTACTAGCAGCACTTGCATAATAAGGAGTTCTTTCTCCAAAATCAGCAGGGTAACCTGTAGCTCTATACACTTCATATTTATAACCTTTAGTAAACCATTCTAAATTCACAGCATATTTACCAGTTCCAACTCCAGGGAAGTTTTCATTAGCAACTACTACTGTAATAGCTTCTGTATTTTCAGGTACTAATTGAGATTCAGCAAAAGATTTACCAGCTACTTCAAATTCAATTTGTCTACCTGTGATTTTACCAGCTACTACATCTTGAGCTATACCAGCAATTACAATAGCATCTGTTGAACTAGGTGTAACACTTAATTCTCCACCGCCACGTAAAGTTAGATTAGCTTGTAAAGATGTAATTAAACCATCTCTAATAGCCTGTATAGTTCCTGCACTACCACCAGTTACATAATAACCAGATACAATAGCAAAGTTTTCAGGTGATAAAGTACCACCATCATTATACAATCTACATTCTAATACATAAGTAGTATTAGCACTTGCAGAGCCTACTGTTGCAGTTGCAGATTTGTTTACCTCAGCAGAATGTTCTTTTAAGATAATCTTATCAACTTTACTAGGATTGATTAAATCTGAAAATTCAAAGTTTAATCCTTTAGCTGCACTTCCAGCTGTTTTTTGCAGTAATTTAAATTTTTCACCAGCAGCTACTGCACTACCGTCCGCAGATAATACTGCGATTTCATTGTCTGAAGCAGAAGCAATAAAGGTAGCTACAGTCGTTTCCGCTGCAACCGCATCACCTATGATTAACTCTTCCACTTGGTTTGGACCAAATACACTCATTTTTTTTAATTTTAATTATTGTTATTATTCATTTCTAGAATTTAGCTGTGTTTTTAAAGCTAAATTATTTTGTTTATAATCAGATAAAGCTAATTCAACAGCCCTATCTAAAATCTCTCTATGTATACTTTCACTAAGTTTACATGTTTTACTTGCAGTTTCACCATCTATACTTAAACCTTCTCCTTCAAAAGCAGTAGTTAAATCTGTTAATATAATTGGCTCAGGATAAGAAATATATCTCACCTGATATTTTGTAATCGTATTAGGATTAATTAATTCAACATTCTTATCACTTCCATTCTGTGAGTAAAAATCCATTCTCCATATCACTGACTTATCAGGGCTCTTAAAAGGATTCTTTTTTTGTGTGTTATACTCATCATATGTTTTTGGAATTACATCTAATGTAGTACCATTTATACATGTGTCTGATGAAGATATTACAGCTTGTTCTTGAACTATTAAAAATAGGTCAGTAGGAACCTTAAAAAATTTTGAATCATTAGATAAACCTTTAGTTGAATCAATTATAGTAGTTGACTCATAAGATTTAATTAATTCATTCAAATCATTTCTTCTTTTAGATGAATCTTCAAACCCTTCTTGATATTTATTACCTTTAGGATTAAAATAGTTTTTAACTATCTCTAATTGTGACTTGGTAAGATAAGATGATTTTTCATACAAATCTAAACCGGGTGCACTATTACTAGCTATACTATTATAGTATATATCAAATTCATTACTAAATTCAGTTTGTGTCATTATTTAGAATTAATTTTAGCTTCTATAAGAGTTCTTACGTCTTGATTCTTTGGATCTTCCAAATAAGCTATTGCGTTACTATAAGATGCAATTTGACCATCATAACATAAGTCTAATCCATCTACTGTTGAATATTTATTACCTTTTCTAATAATTATCTTAGCTTCTACACCTTTAACTATTAATACCTTAGTATCAAATGTTGGGTCTTGTAAAATACTTACAAACGCCTTTGGTGTAGTATCTACATAATCTTCAACTTTACCTTGAATCCAATCTAATTTTGAATTCTTAGATATTGGTTGATTTGTTAATAATTTTAATACTGATAATAATTTATCTTTATCATCCTCAATTTTACCATACAATTTGAAAGCTTCTTTTTTAATGTCAAGTTTAACTTTTCTTTCATTTTGTATTTCATCATCTTCTACAATAGCGAACTGATAACTCTGATCGTCATTTCTAGATTTCCAATTAGGTGCTATTTCATTTAATTTACTAAGTAATCTAACAGAAATATAATCTATAGGATCACTTAAATCAAATCTATTACTAGCATCATCTTTAAATAAAGATACTTGGAATGTTTCCCAAAATTCTCCATATACTGATAATTTATATTGTAATAAGTCTTCTAAATATTCTTTTTCTTGCTTAGTAAGAATATTAGCTATTGTACCATTCTGTTTTACTGGTGCAGAAAATTTCTTTTTTGAATTGGGTAGCATCCCTCCAGAAATAATATGGCCTTCACTAACATTAGCTGCCATACCTCTACGCCTTTTAATAAATTTTACAGTTACCTTTTTATTAGGCAACTCAAATGCCTTTGTTGCTTCTTTTGTACTCATGTCTTCTCCCTTTTTAAATTTTAAATAGTATAAAGGGGATTGAAAAACCCCCTTTAAACTTTTATATGTAATCTATTATTAACTTAATAATGATGGTTTCAATGTTGCAGTTCTTGATGGATCTTTCACCATTGAACCTGTCCAACACATAGCACTCATAATTGCAGAGTCTTCCATATGTTCCATTGTTCCACCTCTACGTCCTGTAAATGGATTTCTAATACCACCTTTATATCCTCTCATTTCGTCTTCACCACGAACTTTTATTTTTTGGATATTAGGCTCTTCCATAGAACCGATATATAAAATATCATATCTGTAAGATTCAGCAACACCTCCATCTGGATGCAATACTTTATTTCTTACTTTATCATCATACATAGGATCAACCTCTAACATTACATGAATGTTATTAGGAGCTCTCCATTCTGTGAATTGGAATCCAGCAGAATATGCATTATTATGGAATTTAGATTGTACTTTCTGTACACCATGTGTACCAGTGTTATCAAATCCTAATGCTGCCCATCCAGACGCTTCTTTTGCAACTGCTTTATTAAACTGAATAGCACCTCTTTCTCCAGTACGTAACATAAATTTACGTTCACCAAAGTCTAATTTACCTTCAGATAATTCAGATAACAAATCTTCTAGTAATCTAATTGAGAACTTATTATAAGTAGTAGTGTTAGACACTTCCATTTGTTCTCTAATTCCAGAACCAGCTTTGATTTCAATGTTAGAATCACCTTTATTAAGGAATCTACCATTTTCATCTCTATTTGTTTTACCAAACATTAATGTTCTTGCCTTAAGACGAGAAATTGATTTTTCAAATTGCCAGTATACTTCTTGCATCCATGTAACAGACTTATGAACTTTACCGCTATTAGCATCTCTTGTTTCAATCCCAGCAAAATAAACTGGTTTAACTTTACAGTCAATCATAGCACCAGATACCTTATGTTCAAAACGAAGTGTAGATACACTGTTTCTCATAGTATATGGAGATGTGAATTGAATTCCAGCACCCGAAGTAGATAGTTCATCTTCTACATAAGCAGATTCCATACTGAATCTATTTCCAACAACTAACTCTGTACCAGGTACACCAGCTAATGTTTCTTGCCCACCAAATAACTCTACTTCGTAAACATAGTTTCCACCTTCTTCAGTTGGTTCACTTAAAATTCTAAATTGATATAAGTCTGGTTTATTACCAGCAATTACATGCACTTTTGTAAAGTATTTCTCAGCGAATACAAGTTCAATTATACCTCGCGCTGCACCAACCCCAGTGTCTCCACCTGTTATTACAGAACCAGCTGCTCTTGCTTCTACTAAAGGAATATTCCTTTCATCACTACCTACTACTTTCCAAATAAAATCATCAGATGTTTCTATTGTTTTTTCTGGAAACAACGATAAAGTAGTGTCCAGATTTTTCATCCCTGAATTTTGTAAAAGTACAGTGGTAAGTGGTGATACCAATTGGGGTCTACTTCCAAAGATTGCTCCAATGTGGTTCTTTAATGTTAGTCCTGACCAAGATTTACCTTTCGTCATGACAAATTTACCTAAACTCATAATTTAATTAATTTTTATTATTATTATTTACTCTTAAAATACTAACTCATCTCCATACCCACCATAACTATCAGGATCATTTAAAAATCCAGGTTGAGCAGAATGTTCGTTAGGGTTATTGTTACGTAAAGCACTTTCTAAATTGTTAACTGCTTTACTTGTTGATTTTCTTGTAATTGAACTAAAGTCTTTAAAACCATTTGTTAAATTATAGAAGTAATGCATTTTAATATCAAAATCAATTGGATTATCTCTTCTATCCTTCATTAACTGATTTTCTAGCATTCCTTCAGGACTTTTACTTACTATTTTAGTAATACTATTATATAAGTTATCCTTATTTGTTTTATTTAACTTAATATCTTTTATAATTTCATTAACATTATAAATAGAATTTTTTAAGTCATTATCTATTTTTTCTTGAGCTAATTGATCTTTCTCAACTTTAAGTGCATTTTCTGCTTTAAGTTTTTCTAATCTAGCACCTTGGAACTCTTTTAAACTTTCTAAAGATTGTTGAGCATCTTCAATAATTGCTTCGTCCCCTAAATCAATTGTCTTTTTTAATATTCTTAATGCTCTATCTTCAGATAATCCTTGAGCTAAATAATCTTGTAATATGATATTTTTACTTAATTCTAAATCTTCACCTAGTTTATCTGATTGAATACCTTCTAATACAAGTGTATTATCTTGATGTTCTTGAAACTCAGCAAGGCTTACACCTTTTTCTAATGCATCAAATCCATCTTCTCCTATTTTATCTATGATGAAATCTTTATATTGATTTTGAATCTCAGACTTTAAAGCTACTGTTAAATCATCAACCGTTTTAATTTCATCATTGTTTTCTAGAGAGGGTAATAAACCTTGTTCATTTAGCACAGATGCAAAAGAAGAATAAATATTGGGAGAAGTATCATCATTTGAATCTTCATTACCCTTATTCTCTAGCTCATCCTTAACTACTTTCTCTGGGTCATCTGCGCCCTCATTAGGATTTATATTGTCTTTATCATCAACATTATCTGGATTTAGATTATCATCTGTAGTATCATCCGATATTGCTGTATCTAAAAATGGATTATCATCACCCATATTTAGTTCAAATGAATCTGATTCAAACAGACTCATATCAAAATTTTCATTTTCTTTACTCATAGTTTTCTCCCTTTAATTGTACAAATATAATAAAAAAAGTTATAAATTCCAAATTAATTTATTATATTATTTTATTTTTAAACATTAACTAATAGCTATTTTGATGTTGGTTTACTTTTTGAAACAGCTATTTTCTTATCTTCACGTGTCATTTTATCATGATGTTTTACCATATCATTATCCAGAGCTTTAATTTTAGTCATTAAATCATCTCTTTGTTTTTTAACATCTAAATTTAACTTCTCTCTATCTAATGGGTTCTCCACACCATCATCAATTGTATCACTTTCCCCTTGCTCTTTTAACTCAGCAATATATCTTGCAGTTTCATTATCCCTTTCATTCTTAAGATTATCTAACTGCATTTTTTCTTGCTCTAACTGTAATTGTTGATCTTGTGCTTGTTGAGTTAATTTATTCTGATCCTCAGCTTGTTTAGCTGCTCTCTCATTCATCTTTTCTTCAGCTAACTCTAACTTACGTCTCATATCTGAAATACTAGGGCTAAAATAAATATCTATGATTGTAGACAAACTACCACCATTCTGAACAAAAGCTTGTGCATTTGTTTTTAACATTTGTTCTAACTCTTGTGTTTTAGATGAAGAGGTCATTAAAATACCATAATCTGCTTCAGATAAATCTTCACCATCCATGTTTAATAGTTGGATAGTCTGATCATCTAATATATATTGTACTTTTTTACTTTTACCTTGTAAAGCAATCTTAGCTGCTTCTAAGAAAGTTGTCATCACTCTAAGTTTAACTCTTTCATGAGTATCAAACCAAAATTCTGTAATGTGACTAGATTGATTTACAGATCTCTCAACACCTTGTGCAGTTTCATTTTGATGAATAGCCCCTTCTCTTTGTTTAGATACACCTGCTATCTCAGACATTTCATTCTTAATGAATTCTAATAATTGAATATGTTGTTGGATATAATTACCTGTTTCCATATCCATTACTCTACCACCTTGAGTGTTCATACCACCAGCTAGTTTTCCAGTAGCAGCACCTTTATTACCTTCTTTAAAAGAATCAACTACAGCTATTTTATTAACTACAGCAAAATGCAACCATTTCTCCATTTCCCATCCTTCAGGTACTTTGGCTAAATCCAGTTCCATTATTTTACCATAGTTACTTGCTATAGCTTTATTAAGTCTATCCCATATAGCATCGTACATGTATTGATAGTTTTTCATTCTATCAACTAATGATACAGCTCTACCTTGGTTAGTATTATATACTTGACCAACAATACCGGGACCACACTTAGATGGATTCTCTAATTTATTATATTGAACTTTTTTAGGACGCATATTAACATATATGTCTTTTCCAATTTTAGTTCCTTCCCACCATTCATTAACCCATAAGACAGTCTCTTCTTCACCCATTAATTTGTTTGGGATGTACTCTTCAGACATTATCTTATATTCAACTTCACCTTCTGTGGTGTAATATTTAATTTTCTTTATTTTTTTAATAGATCTCCAGTATACTCTAAGTACTCTAATATTACCATTCTCATCTGTATAATTAGAACTAAAGTAATGACCATTAATCTCTGCAATGTTTAAGAAATCATCAACACCTTCACTACCTAAGTTATCCCTAAGAAGAGCATGATTATTTTGATCATCTGAATAACTACCACTTCTAGAGCTACTATTGTATTCAGTTATATAATCTATATCCGCAGGTTTTAAATCATCATGGTAATGATCTATAACTCTACCCGGACTCCAGTGATCCTCTATTATAATGATAGATGAATCTTCTATCATAGATGATTTACCAGATCTTATAGCATGTACTTTTAAGGGGTTTAGTTTTTCAAGAATAGGTTCATCATGAACGATATCAATGTTATATATTTCTTCTGCAACTAATAGAGCATCTTTAAACCCTTCATTAAACTTTCTATCAAATTCTTCATATTGATAATAGTAACGAAGTATCTGACTAGCCATTTTTTCTCTCAAGTCTTGCCAATCATACTTCATAAAGTCCTCTAACTCTTGAAATCTTTGATCCTGCTCTTCTTCAGCGTAATTAGCTTGAATAAATTCTGTAACCCTACGTTGTAATTCTGCTTTTTTATCTTCTTCCTTCTTAGAAATAGCATCACTATTCTGGACAACTACTCTCCAATCAAACCTCCTTTTAATCTCTTCACCTAATAGTAAGTCTATCTTTGGTACAAGAATTGGATTATGGGGTATATTGTCAGGTATAAAACTAGCATCTTGATTATAAGGATTAGTAACACTTACTAAATCTTTAATATCAACTATACCATTATATAACTTATAATTTATAATTTTATTTCTAAGGGTTTGCCTTACTGATTCATTGTTATAAAATGAATGCTTATCACCAGCATCCACATTATCTTTTCTCCATTCTTTTGTTTTTCTAGAAAGAGAAAGCCTTTGAATAGGCATGTTAAATGTATGTGTTCTACTCATTTTTTATTATTAAAACGTTATAATAATTTTTGTTAACCTGTAAATATAATACTTTTTAACATAAAAGTCAAGTACTTTTAGTTTTAGTTTTATATTATAAATCATTATCTAATAGCTATTTAAAATTTTTATTAAAGAATGGATCATTAGATAAACTTTTAAATTTATTAACATCTCTATTCTTAATTGAATTAGTTCTTTTAGCTCTATCTTCTCTTAGTATAAATAACATTATACCTGCTGAAACCCTATCAAAGTTACCATCAGCATTCCATTTTATACATTCTTCAATATAAGCTAGACCCCTTAACCTATGTAAATTCAAACGTGTATCTTCATCATCACCATAAGCTTTAGTTACTTGCCAATCCGCTTGTAATAATCTACCCCATGAGTTAATAGTTTTATTTGCATGCGTACCTTTAGCTTTATTACCATATAGATTAGTTTGTTTAACCATATCCATATCTTTAAGTATTTGTGGTACATCAGCTAAATAATGTAAAGCATTTTTTTGATCAAAGTAACTAAATAAACCTTTTAAGTTACTCTCATAATTAGCTTCAGCATTATAAAACTTTAAAGATTTTAAAGCTATATCATATGCTTCTACAGCCTTTCTAGGTCTACCTGAATACTCTGCTACAATTCTATCTGTAAAAGTATCCATAATTAACATACTAAATAGTGATTGCCCTGTATCTGAATCAATAGGGTCAATTCCTGCAATATATCTACCACGTTGTACTTCACCATTACTATTCTTTCTAGGCATTTCAAATATTTCAAGACACCCCGCTCTATCACTACCTGCAACATCATATGCTCTTAGCGGGAATTTATCACCTAATGGTTTCCATACTACCTCACCAGTTGCATTGTATACCAAATGACCTACATAATTCTCAGCTAAGAAAGCATCTCTTTTAACTGATATTGTTTCTAAATATTCTTTTAAATCAGCTACAGGGAATACAGTTCCTTCTGTACGCATAATAGCTTCTTGAGGTGTAATAGGTTCCTCAGCTTTCTTTTGTGTAATAGCATTAGCATCAGAAGAGCTATATTTTACTTTATGCCTGTCCATGCATATTTCAATTAAAGCTTTAATAATATCTGGTTCACCAACATCTTCATTATAACAAAGGTTTCTATTCATATACGCACCCCAAAAGAACCCACACTCTGTATCACCGTTATTATTTCTATCAAATACATTTGGAATACCAAAGATATTATATGCATCAGGTCTATAAAATAGTTTCTCTGATCCTGCAAATGAAGCGCCTTGTGTACCACCTGTACCACCTGCAAGCATGAATCCAGAAGCAACACCCCCATCTTCCACAGCTTTTCTATTTACGTTCCATGCTTTTTCTAAGTTAGGGAATAATCCATCTTCTTCATAATCAATGAATGGGCCCCTTACACCCCTTGCTTTATCTGGGTTATCTTTTAATGATATAGCAAAACAGGAAGATAATAAACCTTTCCTAATACCAAACTCATCTTCATAACCTAACTGAACTTCCATAGACCTTTTACCATCTACTATTCTCATTCTAGGTAATGGAGTGTGTGTAGCAATCCAATCCAGATTATCTAATATCTTACCCCATAAACCTTTATCACCAGATAAAAAGGATTTCTCAGATGCTAAGTAGAAGTTAGGGTTTTGTGTCCCTGGTAATACATACATATTACGTGGACCCCATGATGCAGCCTTTAAGCTAAATCCTACACCCCTTGTCTTTAATAGTTTACCATGTTGTCCATTCTCTTTAGCTGCATGTACATAGTGATGAAATAAGTAATCACCTAACCAAGGTTTAGGGAATCTCTTAACCCTTTCCACTCTCTTCTTACTCTTAGTGTTTGAATCTGTTTCTGTAATTGGTATAGATGTATAATTCCAATAAAAGTATAGTTCACCAGGTATCCATTCACCATCAGGGCGAACCATCCCGTATTTCCATCTATGTAATTCATCTTTCCAGAATTGAGCAAAGTCAGATTTAGGATTGGGATTAGGAGTAAGAGTTGTATATCTACCATTCTCCTCAAAAAAGATAGCTCTTTCTCTAAAATAATCCATATCCTCTAATATATGAGGATTAGTTAAATCTATTATTCTTCTACCATCTTCATACTCAATTAGTTCACCCTCATCGTTTTCATAAGTCATTATCGCTCTATCAGCAATTAAACCCCTTTCTGATGCAGGTGCTATAATATTTCGTATAAATTTTACTTGAGATATATATTCAAGTATATTATCCCAAACTTCTTTTGGTAATTTCTCTTTTAGTTCCTTGGAAAGAACTGTTTGATATTTATTTAGTTTTAATTCCATATATTTCTTCCTCTAACAATAACTGTAGTTGATAATATAGTTTTGGATACTGATATAGCATTCTGTAATGCACATCTAGTAACCTTTACTGGATCAACAATCTTGTTGCTTATCTTCTTAACGTCAATTATATAGTAAGGCTCATGTAAACAACCAATCAACTCAATGATAGGTGTTTTAGTGTATAACATATTTTTAGCTATATTTCTTAAGGCGTGACCACCTCCTTCTATAATACCTTCTTCTAGTGCACATTTAACAGCTAATACAGCATCATCTATTCTATCTTTACGCTCTTTCATTTCAATTTCAGAGTTACCTCCTACTTTAATTATTGAAACTGTCCCATTTAAGGTATCTATTCTGTCTTTTAAGAGATCTTTAGCTCCTCCTTTAGGTTCACTATCAAAAGCTTCTTTTAAATCATTTAATCTTGATGGGTCCCTAACCTTATCTTCTTGTGTTATAACTATAGTATCTTTATCTGCATAAATTTTATCTATAATTCCTACATATTTATTAGTTGTTCCAACTCTATTAGCTGATGTATAATATATAATATCATTAATAAGATCTTTTCTATGAGTAGCAAAACCAGGTGACTTAACTAATCCTATCTTAAGAAAGCCTTTATTATAATTCTCTTTAATAATCGAGTTAACACTATCAGAGAAATGATCTGCCATTATAATAATTGGCATATCTTGTTCACCTTTTAATAAATCTTTTATATCTTTAATGTCAGTTACTTTCCCTTGTACTATAATAAGTTTTGACGTACCATATTCAATAGATTGTTTCTTAGCATTATTAATATAAGCTTTACTAAAATAACTAGACCTTAAGTTCATACCATCTATAGTGATTAAAGTATCCTCTAATGAATCAGATTCCTCAACTTTAACTATAGTAGAATGATTATAAGCTGTCTGGATTAACTTTCCTATAACAGAATCATTATTAGCTGACACTGTTGCCACATTAACAATATTCTTTGGTTCTAATTTAATAGAAGTCTTCTTCAATTCTGCTATAACTTCACTTTCTATTTTCTCTAAAGCACTCTTAATACTTTTATATGGTATACCATTATTAAGTAAATCAAAACCTACGTTAATAAAAGATTGAGCTAAACAAATAGATGTTGTTGTACCATCTCCTGCTTGCTCAACTGTTCTATTGGCTACTTCCTTTAATAATTCAGCTCCATATTGTTCTATTGGGTTATCCAAATCAACATGTCTAGCAACTGTAACCCCATCTTTAGTTATATAAGGTTTACCTGTTTCATCTACAATACCTACTGTACTACCATTAGGTCCCATTGTTTCAAGTACAGCAGATGCTAGTGTATCAACACCAGCTCTTAATGCTGCTTGAAGTTCTTCTCCTTTTATAATTTCTTTATTCATTTTCAAAATCTAATCCTTGTTCAAATGTATTAAATGTTTTACTACCTTTCTTTTTACCAGAGTTATCATCTTGTTCTTTAACAACTTCTTTATAAGCCACTTTTAAATCCTGCATTAATTTAGGCATCCTTTGTACTGACGCACTAATCTTAGATATATCATATACTGGTTTATCTTGTGCATCTCTTTCTGCTAATAATGCTTTTGTATTACTTAAGTAATCACCTATAGCTGTAGCTGATGTTAAAGCATCTTCGTATAATTTTTGAGTAATAGTTTTAAATTGAGAATAAAACTTTATAGCATCCCATATAATTTCATCAGGCTTCCATGTAGGAGATAACCCATTAATATCTTTCTTTAAATTATCTATTCTGACTTGTTTTGCCATTACTAAATAATTTGACTTTATATCACAATAATACCAAACAAATAACATCTCAGCTAATGCCTTTGTTTTATGTTTGGTCTTATCCCTTTTTAATATCCTATGAAAAGGTTCTAGCCCCCAAGCTTCCTCGGAGACTGTTAAAACCCAATCTTTCATTTCAAATAACTTCATATGTTATTTTTTAACTTTTTTAATTTCTTTTTCAATTGGTGTTAGTGCATTTGATACAATAACTAATGCTTGCGCTACCATAGCAGCTTCAGATGCTTTCTTAAATACCCCTTGTGCTGTTGATGCATCTACTACTTGTTCTAAAATAGCTAATGCTTGTTTTACTTGATCATTCATTACTTCTCCTTATTTTTTATTTATTATTCTACTCTATTATCAATTGCTTCTATTACTCTATCTGTAATAATAGCATACATTCTACCATTTACCTGAATTGGTTTAATCTTAATATGACCTCGTCTTTCATGTGTGTTCTCATCTGCTTCCACAAATTCCATCATCTTTTCTATATCTAAAAGAACCTTTGTACCAGGTTTAACATTTTTAAAATAATCTCCTACTGCCATTATATATTGTGATTCTGAGAAACTATTATCCTCAAACATTATATCATTTGCATCATTAACATTTACTGTTATAATGGCTCTGTGTTTTAATGGTTGTACTGGGAAATCATTTTTTAAAATTTCCATTACATCTTCGTGTGTTAAATTTGCTATTTCTTCCATTTATTATTTAATTTAAAACTATTTAATTTTTGTTTATTACGTCTATTAATTAGAGCAAAACTTACTAACAATCTACCAAACCCTTTAAATAAAAAGTTTGTCTTCATACTACTCAGTTCTTCCTCTGTTGTTACTTTTTTCAAATCCATCTCTCTGAACCTTTCTGCTGCAAATAAATAAGGTGAATTAACTATTTCTTTTATCTCTTCATCCCTTAAATTATATTTTAACCCTAATTTATGAATTAGCTGTTTTACTTTAATTTCATCTGTTTTATCCATCTATAATATTAAAGTTAAATATTATTTTAAAATTATTTGTTTTATCTTCTAGTTCTGGTATGAAAAAATTACTTATTTTGTTATTAACTATAATATTATCCTTTCTAAGTTTAGATAATATGTTTTGAAACACTTGATCTTTAATACTTAATTCTTCTTTAATTAATGCTTTAGTATCATAGTCAAATACAATCTTCCATAGTATTTTATCATTTGTTATCTCCTTCTTATTTATATAATGATAGTACAATAATAGAGATAATACATCTTGCTGTTGATTAGTAAGCTTATGAAAGCACTTGGTTACTTCTAACCATTTCTTAAATAAACCCTTTATATCAACATTAAGGTTTGCTATTTTACTATTTTTCATCTTCCATATACTTTATTATACTTGTTAATGCAGGATTTCTGTGGTTGGAGGTTAGTTCAGTAAACCCCACTAACCCAGAATCTCTAAGCTTCATCGCTTCATTAATGCATGAAGACTTGGTGAAGTTCTTATCAATTTGTTGTTCACTACCACAAAAGATAATCTTACTATCTTTACCTAATCGTGTTATGATTGTCCTGAAGTCTTGATAATTCATATCTTGAAATTCATCAACAATAACTACTGAATCCATAAAAGTAATACCTTTAGCTACCTCAATTGGCATTACTTCAAGATCTTTTCTATCTTGCATTCTAGTTGTTACCTCAGCGCTTTGACATACATTTAAATTCTGTAGTATAGGAAATACATAAGGAAACATTTTTTCATCCATTGTTCCTGGTAACGCGGCTAGATTATTTTTGATCATGGGTCTAGTAATCCATATTTTATTAAATTGTTTCTTTCTAAAAGCTGATATAGCTGTATATACTGCTACTAATGATTTACCTGCTCCAAAATCCCCTAATACAAAGTTTACGTCATATTCATAGAATTTTTTAACTACTTCTTTTTGCTCATTATTTAACTGAACTTTTAATCGTGGTTCAGTTTTTAATTTTCTCTTATCCTTATTAGGTTTATCTCCCATATCCTATTACTGTTCTTTGATTACTGCTTTTATATTCATTTAAAGCTTTATAGTTACCTACTACTTTAAACTGTTTACCTGAGTCATATGTTATGATAGATACGTTTTTAAACTGTTTACAATTAATGCTTATGTAAGGTTCTATACTTTCTATTTTATAAGGGTTTAATATAATAGGCATTGTATAATCACCCCTTATTAAAACCTCTTCCATTTCCCCATCTTCATTCTCTATAGTATTATAAACATCACCGTATCTAATCACTTTCATCCAACTCTCTCTTTTTATCTAAATATGTAAATATTGTATCATATATAACTAATTCATTTACTGATCCACAATTCATGCATACGTCATTATCATATTCATCCTGTTGTATCCTTAATTTGTGACAATATTTACATGCAGCCACTGGTATAGAGTCATAGTCTATTTTATCATTATTTTCCATCTCTTTTATTCTATTTTTTACATCGCTTACATATTCTGTATCATAATAAGGGAATGGAGCCATTCTATTATGGTAGTCCATAAACCCAAACAGTTTTTTTAAATATGTTATATATACTTTATTATTCATCTTTAATTACTACTAATTTTGCTATCCACTTCGTTTCATTATTTTCAACTAATTTATTTATCTCTAAATCATAATTATAATCATCATGATCTTCAATAAAAGAATCTATTTTATCTTTAAATTCATCTATCTGATTTAACAATTCTACTATACTATTTCTTTTTATCTGGTACACTTCCTCCATCTTTATTTAGTTTTGATAAAAGGAGCATTTTTTCCATATTCCCTATATTTCTATTAGTATAATCAAATGCTATATCTTCTATAGTATCTTCATTAACTTCATCTACTCGTTTGTTCTTTACAATCTTCTGTGCTACGTCATCCATCTCCCCTATAATCTTATAGAACTCTTTAACGTGCTTCTTGATCCGTTTGGTTTCCTTTCGTCTTCCTTTTCTTAAAAATCCACTCATTATGCTCTATTTAAAATTACAGTATCATATTCTTGCTTCTCAGATACAACCCATTTACCAATAGGTAATGCTATTGAGAATACAATGTTTACTTCTCTCTCGTTAAGCTCATCTTGATTATATTTATAATTATAACCTATTAAGTTATTATTCTCTATACCTATAATGGTACATCTTCTTTTCTCAACTCTGTACTTAATCTCATTAGGTACATGTATGTTTAAATAATGATTATTTCTCATATATGTAATTTTTAATAATATTAAATGTTTCTCTATTCATTATCACGCAGTCTACTTCAAGACCAACATCTTGTATATCTTTAACTGGATACCCTCTTTTAACTTTTACTACTTCATCTGTTAAATATTCTACAGCAGTTTTTAATAAAAGTCTTTTACGTTTATCTAATACTGATTCATTTAATAATCCATTATTATTAGCATTAATTGAAGCTACTTCCTTGTTAAATACAGTGAATACTTCTTCGTCTAATAAATACCTCATCGTCCCTTTCTTACTCATATAAATTTATGTTTGTTTTAAATTCTGTGTCTATAATACCTGACTTATCAAATATTAATCTATCCCTCACCCATAGTCCGTTATTCCTTACAAATATCTGAACTACCTTCTTTCTATCCTCTGTAACGTATAATCCTACGTTTACATCTGTTAATATATTCCCTCTATACTTATGTGTATATGTATGTTGTCTTAAGAATATATCATGTAAATTATTAATTAAATCTTGTTTTATCTCTAAATATTTATCAAATACATTTTGTCCTTTCATCTTCATCTGTGTTCCACTCTTCATTCCAAAATATGTGTTGTGGTTTATTCATATTCATTTAATTTGTCTAAATCTATTTCTTCTACAGTAAACCTTAATTTGCTTAACGCTTCATCTAATTCATCTTCTGTATTTATTATTGATATATAAAAGAACTCATTATAAAATTTAGGATTATTATAGTAGGTTTGTATACTTAATTCGCTTGTTGAAGTGTAATACACTAACTTAACTGGAAACTCTATATTATCCTCGTCTTCTCTTTCTATAACTGCTAATCCTAGATATTCATCAATTATCAATGTTTGATTACCTGATGCTACATATTCCTCTATTGTATTAGTATATGTAAAGTTCTTACTTTCTATTATTTCTTTTGTTAACATTATTTATGTTTTTTACTTATATTAATGCAAATATACAAAAAATAAATGACATATACAAGTTTTTTCTTATTTATTTTTAAAAAAAGATTTTATTATGTTCGTTTAAATGTATCTGGATATTCTGAAGCCAATCCTTTTCCTTCCACCTTAACTTTATATGCTTTATGGAATTCAACCTTATCTTCCGTTGTTCCGCTTCTATAAACACCCGTTGACATAATAGCTTGCCCATGAGCTAATGCTGATGCCATATCTTTTACTGTATATTCAAAATAACCATGTTGAACATATACTTTTACTGTATAACCTATTGTTTTAGGTATTATTTTACTTACTCCCATTTTTCTCAATTTTTATTAAATTTTCCATTCTTAATGAATAATCTCCATTCGCATACGTGACCGCTATTCCATCTTTAAGTATATTTAAACCATAGTACTCCTCATCATCGTTCTGCTCAAATAAATCCCCTTTAATACTTAGCACAGTCGCTATAATCTCTTCCTTATCGTCTAAATGTAATGAAAATCCCATCACTAACGTTACTAACTCTAAATAATTATCCATTACTTTATATTTAATTGTTTTAATAACCTTTTAAGTTCTGATTTGTTTTTGATAGTTCCGTTAAATATTATAGAAAGTGGTGATGCTATAACTAATCTATCTTGAGACGTATAATGCTGCATTGTAAAATTACTATTTACATACCTATTAAATCCTCCCTCACCTCTTTTATATATAATATTATCAGGTGCCAGCGGACTATGTTCCACTGCAAACCCTAAATCCTCTATATCATCCTTATCAAGGTATTTAACTCTGGGCTCTTGGTAATCAGCAAAGGCTGTAGCATGCACTAAATCAGATTGAGTTTTAATTATAAAACTACCATACTGACCATTGCTTTCATCCATTATCTCATACTCAAACCCAACATGAAACTCTTCTATAGTTGGTGTATAATACTTTTCTACTTCTCCTGCCATATCCACGTAAATGTTATAAAGATAAAACCAAGACTATACATCTCAATATCCTTATTATCTTCTGTTATACCTAATATGGCTTTAAAACCAAGTAATATGTCATTTGGGTTAAAATCAGCTTCTAAACCCATGTATTTTAAATCTTTCTGTTCCATTATTTAATTATTATAGATTAATATATAACCATTTAAAAAATACATCTAATGTATTATCCCAATGTTTTTTATTAGAGTATGGTGTAAAATCTTTAACTTTTTCAGACATAATGTGATCACACAATTGACATACATGTAGTTTATTTGTTAAAGCATGACCTAATTCATGAAATACTGTGAATTTAGTCTTTATAGTATCTTTTAATATAGATTCATTTATAAAAATTGATCGTTTATCAAAAAAAGTAACACCATATAAACTATTTGGTAATTTATTAGATATTACTATATAATCTACTCTATCAATTATTAATCTTTTAATAGCTACGCCTCTTTTTTCAGATTCTTTTACAAATTCCAAGGCATATTTATCTATTTCTTTACTTATACCTACTTTACTTTGGGAGTATGAACTTACTGACATTAATAATCCTAGTAATATTAGTTTTATGTTTTTCATATTATATTAATCTTTCTTTTACTTTGTCCCAATAAGGGCTATTCTTACTAAATCCTACCATGTTGTGAATACAACTATAGCAGGTATCTTTTATATTTAATGCTTTAGCTAGATCTTTACTTATCTTTTCTAATACATCATACTGATGATCTGTTACTACTGATTCACTCTTTTCATAATAGTGATACTTATAATACAAGAGTTGTACTTGTATATCTTCAAATATTTTATACATCTTTATTTATATCTTTTTATTAATACTTATGCAAAGGTACGAAAAATATTTGACATATACAAGGAAAAAGTGATTTATTTTTCAAATTTATCATATTTACCTGAAAGTATTCTTTTTATATGTCTAAATTGCTTAGGGTTTACTTTAGATAGGTCTATCTCTATTAGTTCAGTAGCTGGTGACTTAATAAGACCCATATTATAAGTATTAATGTCTAAACCTTCTTCTTTCATGTATTCCTTTACTTGATTAAGTCTAGCAATCTTTAATGCCTCTATTTCCTCCCAATTCTCCTCTTTAAATTCTATTATCATAATATTATATTTTTAATTTATTATACAAAGATACAAAAAATAATTGGAATAAAAAAATTTTTTAGGAATTATTTTTAAAAAACTTTGATGGATACGTGAATCAACTTAAACATCAACCCCCACTCTTTTTTACTTTTGCGATACCCTCTAGGGGTAATATTAATAACGAATGTATAATCATTAAACACGTATAAGATGAAAGGATTTATTCAAAAGTTCAACCCATTAAGCAACAGCATTGACTTAATTGGAACAACAATGTTAAACAGTGCAATCTCATTGAAAGATGAAGGCTGGTTGACATATGTTAATGCTGAAAAAGAAACTAAGCGCTACAAGCTTGCCAATGTATTAGTTGGTGATAACAAGATAGCGTTGACTGTACAGATAGCTGAGAAGACTATCACTCGTATGACTGAGGCTAATGGTACATTTGCAGTTGGTAGTGAGTATTTGACTACTATCAACAAAGTGCCTTCTACTAAGGAAGAGGGTAAGCATGTATTCTTGGGTAGAATGTCTCACTTAAGTGGTGTACCAACAGACAATGAAGGTTTAGATGCTATGTTTGGAGCATTTGCTGATGAGATTGTTCCTGCTGTAGCTGCTAGTAAGACTGGAGAACCATTAACTAATTAAATAGTTGGTTAGAGAACTATAAAGAGTAGAGAGGTGTTAAGTCACTTCTCTATTTCTTTTTTATTATAAAACCTTGGCGGAACATAAACTAACTTAAACTTATAATTATGGACATATTCCTTATTATCATTATACTATACTTATTATTAAAAGAATAAACAAACAATTACTATCATGAAAAAAAGAACATTAACTATTACAGTAACAGGACCTGATTCAGGACCATTAGAATTATCAATGTGTTCAAGAGGTACAGAGAACCAAATGGAAGTCTTAGGTATGCTTAATATGGCTACAACTTCCATTACTGAAGGTAAGAATAAACCACTTGTTAAATTTAGCAAGAACTAACACACAAGGTATTGTGAAGGGTTTGATATGATAGGGTATGTAAGGGTGGTACTATCCTATCTCACCTATTTATCCAATCGGGTAAGTAATCAAAATATCATTCTCTTCATTAATACTATAGCTAAAAATAATCATTATCACATAACAAGGTATAGTTAGTTAAACTTAATCTATAGAGATTACACCTTAGTTATATTTAGTATAGATATTAATACTAAAGCACTATTTTATCTCTTTAAATTAGGTGTGAGTCAATGACAAGTAAAGGGGATTTAATATCTATATTTTATACATTAACATAATTAAATATAAAACAATAACATTATGAAATGGTGGCAAAAGAAAGTTAGAGGTTGGACAGTACCATTTTGGTATACTGATACACCTTTATTTAGTAAAAAAGTCAGAGATATAGGTTTTGATAAAGTAGCTAAATTAGTAAGAAAATCAAGAAGATTAAGAAAACAATAACATTATGACAACATTAGAAATAATATTAATAACAACATTTTGGATATTTTATGGTGTATTTAATGCATCTCAACATGATTTCTATGATGATGATTATGAAACACAAACATTTTTTGTTTTAGCTAATATAGTATTTGCTCCAATAGCTTTAATAGTAAGAATACTTAGAGGTATTATAGTATGGAAAGGTGAATATAAATAATAACATTATGATAACAATACACATCTTAGATTGGGTAATATGGATAATAGTATCAATTTTATTCTTAAGATATATAAGTTATATGGAACAAGAAGGTAATGGATTAGGTGGTTGTGCTTTAACAATAATATATCTTACTTTAACAATAATATATTGTATTATTACATATCATGTTGATATTAATATACCAATATTTAAATTTACATAATTATGCAACTAAAAACTCTCATCCAACGTAAGGATATTTATTAAATGCATAATTTGCAAATACACATTTATAATCTGTAGTTAATAGCAAGGTGGAACCTTGTGAGAGTTATTTTTAATTAATTTAAAAAACAACATTATGATAATATTTAAAACAATAATGGTATTTATAACTATCTTATTCACATTAATATATGTGGATAGAATATTAAATACTGAAGAGTATCCAACAACATTTGGAGTATATGCATTTATATCATCAATAATATACACAATAGATATATTATTATTCACTAACATAGTAATATCATGCCAATAAAGGAAAGAACAAGACGAGCCGTATCATTACATGCTAGAACTAGACGATGTAAATGTGGTAAATGTAATTGTAATACATCTAGGATAATTAAAATAGTTAAACGAACTAAATCTTAAAAACAGTGTCACAAAATAATTGGATATCAGATAAAAATCACCTATCTGTAGCAGATAAAATCAAAGAACTATTATTTCAACCTTATAGGTTAGTATTAGTTCAACAACATGAGCTGGAGAGATTAAGAGTTCATGAAGGACGAGCTAAATATGCTAATTATGTTAATGCACTTTATAATCATTACATAATTAATAATGGCTTTAAAACATATTTAATAAAATAAAATTACTAATATTATGTTAACATTTATGTTTATAATAGGTATCTTACTATTATTATTTGGTGAGAACACAGATGATCCAACAACTGACATAATTGGATTTTTATTAATCATCATAGCATTTATATGTGCCATGATACAATAGTTAAAAATAATGAAAGAATATCTAATAATATCAACATTAATAATTGTACTTATAAGTATAATAAATTGGTGTCACTATGAATATAGTGATCATGGATGGAGTGAAAATGGATATAAATTATATTCTAAAATAAATAAATTATTTAATGCATCTGCAATAATATACATAATAGGTTTAATTTGTTGTATATTAATAATAATTTTTAAAATAAAATAATACAACAGTGAGCGTTGTATTAGGGGGGAAAGCGGAAATCCTGAAACAAAAAGAAGCTAGAGATACATGTAATCTGATGTATAAGGAATAACAAACAGTAAATAGTAAATGGCTAGCCTTCGTAGCCGTAGGATAACCCAGTAATGGAATAAAGTGATAAGAAACTATTATTAAATGAGTAGTCTTATTGCCATGCATTTATATATGCATGTCACTGAAAGGTATTAAACAATGTATAATTTGGAATGGCTCATCAGAGTAGGAGAGTTATATATATCTTAATGGAAAGGGATATTGAGGTAAGAAATTACCAATAAATAGTTTAATAAATAATGATAGTAGCTGCCAGTCAGAAGCGAAGTTGTTATTATAATTGCAATAGTAATCATCATAGAAATATGGGGATGAAATAGTAATTAAGTTAGTAAGGGTGACACCTGAAAATAGATAGGAGTTGGTATCTTTGGCTGTTCAAAAGACAGTACGATATACAACTAGAAGAGACTTCTATCTAATCCAATCATTTATTTTTATTTTTAAGCATAAAAAAAAAGCAAAACACTTCTAGACTATAGAGTTACAATACTCTTATTCATCTGCAATATGATGACATTAATAGTTCGCAAGACTTGATATGAAGGAATTGAATAATATTTATCTAAAAGATGACAGTCTTTGAATCCCGTAAGGAAGTTGGTATGAAAATGAACTTATATACTTTATAGTAATAAGTCGCGATGACTTTAAATCGTGAGTATGTTATCTACATGTAGTAATACATTGTGTGTGATAATATTGGAAACAATATAAAATGATAATATAATAAGTCAACACTCAGCTTATAGTAATAATCTTAAAAGTAAACAAATGGAACTTAAAAGAGCAAAGGTAATAATGTTACCAACAGAAGAAAAGACAGATATTATTTATAATAATAGTTTAGATTTATTAATACATAAATCTAATAAACATTTCTATAATCATGCTGTTGATACAAGTAAATATATGTCTTATCAACACCTATACTTCACAACAGATGAAGAAATTAAAGAAGGTGATTGGTTTATATATTTAAATAAGATATATCAAGCCACTAGTAACACTAATAGAAATAGTGTTTGGTCTAATTTTAAAGATTTTAATTCAATTGTACAATATAAATGTAGAAAAATCATAGCAACTACTGATAAATCTTTGAAAATAGAAAAAATAGCTACTGCAACATATAAAGCTATGTTTTATAAAGATAGTTTACCTCAACCATCACAAGCATTTATTGAAAAATATTGTAAAGAAGGTGGTATTGATAAGGTTATGGTTGAGTATAAACCTGTTAATAAGGACTATAATAATCCATTTAATAATCCTTTAAAATTACATGATTATAAACTTAAAATAGATTCACATAACACAATAACTATTCATCCAATTAAGGATAGTTGGGATAGAAAGGAAATGGAAGTAAAATGTAAATTAGCTTTCTTAGACGGTGCACAAGCGATGTATAATACATCTCATTGTAAGAAATCATGGACATTTCATGGGACACAATTAAGTGAACAATGGGTTAAAGAAAAATTATAATGAAACATATAAAAAGTGTATCAAGACCTAGACAATTAACAGCTCCTATAATTACAGATAGTTTAATAGATATATTATTATCAATGAATATCAACGATGTATGGGATAAAAATTTAATAATTAAAATGCTTTATCCTAAATTTAATTATTATACAAAAAGAAGTTTTGAAGTATTATTATGTAGAGTTAAGAAAAGAATATTACATGCAAAATATAAAACAAATATTAATAACGAAATAAAAAGAATATTATGAACACAAAATCAAAATATATAATATCATTTGCATTATTATATGTAATAATGTTATCAATGTACATTTCACGTATTTTAGATATGTGGTCATCATTGTCAAGTGATGGTGCAGTAGGATTATTTGTTATAGGTATAGTATTTATTATTGCAATGTTTTTAATAATAGCTTTATTACATGAATATTTAGAATAAATTAAAAAATAAAAACATTATGGATATAGTATTAATATCAATTATAATTACATCAATTTTTGCAATATCAGTATTAATTAGTGTGAAAATAAAATCAGATTATGAATATATATTAGTTAAATATACATTTATAACAAGTGTATTTACTCTTATATTGTGTATATTATGTAATAAACCTTATTATAGCATTATAGTATGGATTTGTATATCATATATATGGTACAGAAATTATATTAAAATAAAACATTTTTTATAATGGATGAATTACTTATAAATTTAAAAATATTATATATAATATCATTATTATTATTTCACATAATATTATTAATGTGTACAATAAAAAAGTTCCAATATGGATATGATAAAAAAACATTTATATTTGCTATTATATTTAGTATAATCCCTATATTTAATATATGGATTATTATAATTATTTTAAGCAGAAGTATAAATTTAAATTAAAAAAATTAAAACA
>UEXM01000081.1_pt1 | contig 105057 bp, 112 predicted proteins | sample 1796661 | NCBI WGS metagenome assembly UEXM01 (sample SAMEA4772469, study PRJEB27181) | metagenome | reverse complement strand
AAGTAAAGAGAGAAGAATGGATAAGAAAGGCGGGCGCAGTTGCTAGGTTTGGTTCAAGTGCTTCGACATCAGAATGGGGTGCATACGAAGGTATGCCTCACTTGTCGGAAGCACTGAGGCACTTCAACAACTTTGACAAATCACATCGAATGGCTATACTGGACTTCGTTACTAAGTGGGCCAACGGCCAAGCATCAGGACTACCTAGTTTAGTACATGAAATGCGTATTGAGTTGAAAGAGACTATGGGTGCTATGTATAAACCAAAGGAGGAATGAAGATGACAGTAACTAGAGAATCACTAAGACAAGAACTGAATGACTTACAGGCTAGAATGAAACGGTATGAGGAGTTCAAGTCAAACCAGTATAGTGAGAGAATCTGTAAGGTTGGTGACCATCAATGGCAAGACAACCAGCCTACCGTATACTCTCACTACGGAGAGATGGTGATGAGTAGGACTTGTGTGGTATGTGGTTTAACAATGAATGATACTTACACAAGAATGGCTGCTTTTGCTGATGACTACTGGGCTGAGTTTAGAGAAGGAGAGGAAGAAGAATGAAATGTATAGCATGTAAAGACGGCGAACTAATACTCGCTAAGTATGAAGTGAATAAGAAAGGGGCTTACTACCCTGCTACTAAGAAAGGCATACTACAATGCAGCAAGTGTGGACATAGGGAGGTTTTCTAATGAATATCTTTTATCTACATACAGACCCTTGGAAAGCAGCACAGATGCACTGCGACAAGCATGTTCCTAAGATGTGTGTCGAAGCAGCACAGATGTTAGCATCAGCCCTACGTACTCACGGTGCTACTGATAAACAAATGCCACTCACTAAGTCAGGGACTCCTTACAAAGGAGGCTACAAGCATCATCCATGTACAGTGTGGGCATCTACTAACTTCGGTAACTTCCACTGGTTGTTAGTACATGGTACTGCTTTGTGTCGTGAATATCAGATGCGGTTCAAAAAAGAGCACGCTTGCCAGCAACCAATCCTAGACATGGTTCGGTTATCAGGACTGATACCTTTCGGACATCTTACTCCACCTGCTCAGGCTATGCCTGACGAATACAAAGACGACAATCCTGTCAAGGCTTACCGAGCCTACTACCACAGCAAGCAGTTCGCCAAGTGGGAGAAGGGCACACCTACTCCCGACTGGTGGCAAGGCGTGGAGGTGACGGCGTGACTGTGAGAGAAGACAACGACGACAACGATAGTACCGTATCTATAGAGAAACATGAGAATAGTATACTTCTTACTGGCAAGATAAATGAGGAGTCACTTACTAAGTTCTTAGACAACTGTGACCTTTCAAATCTATACACTGCTGACTTTCGCAAAGACATAGATAGAATGTTGACTCGTGACATCCATAACTGTCAGGTAGGTGCTTTGTTTACCAAGACTAAGAAGACTAAAGCAACTGACCTATCCAACGATGAGATGATATGGATTGTAGGTGGCTACGGTTACACATGGTCTTACGGACAGAAGACGCAAAGAAGACTCAACAAGTATCGGAAGATGGTAGAGGGTGCTAAACACCCTCCACTAACCCTACGAATGTACGTTCAGGTTTCATCAGACGAGGCTATAGATGATGGGTCATGGGTCAACAAGGTACTAAATTATAATCAAGAAGAGGAGACTGAGTAGTTCACTACTTAAAGCAACATCAGAAAATAGAGACAGCAAAAAACAGAGGAATGACAAATGAAGAAACTAACACTAGAAGAACTGAATGATAAAGATAGACTGGCACAAGTACAGTCTCAGAAGGCAGCAGCCCTGTTTAGATATACTAAGGCGTACAAGTCTTTCAGTATACCACAAGACTGGGATGTACCACAGAGTATACCCTTGTTACTACAAGATGTAGTACTACATGCTGAGTCGGCTGGTGAGATAACAGGCTACCCTGCTTTCTTGAGGACTTGTCCTGAGACACCTAGACATGGTGTACTTGAGTCAATCAGATGTAACAATGTACAGCAACTCAGGGCTGAGTTTGTAAGACTACGTGACATCATGCTGAAGGAAGACCCCAATGGTTGTCTCATGCTGATGCCTTTCGTACCTGCCAACAACAGTGCAGTAGTCGCCTTGAGTCATGACGACTTCATAGGTTATGCTACCTTTGGCCCTGACCATGATGGTGTAACTGCCGGTAGTGGACTACAGTTATCCATGCCTTTACGTAAGGCAAGTCATAGTGACAACATCGCTATGGTTGCTTTGGGACTTGACCCAATGGTGCATGAACTTGAGTTCGTGTTCGACACTGGCGAACTTGAGAGTGAAAGAAGAGTCTTGGATATACACAAGGCTAAAGAGGGCTACCTTACACAAATACGTGGTTGTCCTGAGCACACACAAGTTGCTCCTCCACCTGAAGGTGTTGATGTTATCGGCATGGTTCAGCAAGGTGAAGTAGTTATCAAGGAGTTCATCGTCATGAGTGGACTTGAAGAAGTCGCATGGCTTGAGGAGAACATCACCAAAGAGAAGTGTCCTGATGGGTTCATGGTAGTGGAACCAAATGGCTCTCGCCTCTCTCACATCTATGCTCACTGTCGTGGTGTTGGTGTACCTTATGTTATCACTGAATCAGTCAATGTCGGTGACCGTTGGGTCGAACCCGCTATGGGTTGGGCTGTACTTGACAATGAGCATCAGTTTACTCCTAAGCCATACAAACCATATGCCTTTGCTGATGACTTCAAGCGTGGCTTGAATGATGCTAACATGTACTGGGCTAAGCAACATGGTTGGCTATCCACCTTCTTCCACCAGTATGTCAGTGTACCTTACGGTGATGTCAAGCACACTGCTTATCTTGCTGGTGTGTTTGCTGGCTGGTTACCTAAGTCAATGATGGCTCTAGGTCTTGGTGAAATGAGACACGCTCAGTCACTCAAGACTAATGCCGGCGCTCCTCTCTTTGCTACCATGACTTCATGTGTTGGCTCAGATGTATGGAAGAAAATCAATGACACTCCACACCTAGACTCAACTCGTGCTCACTACTATGCTGCTGTAGGACATATCGCTCCTACCTATAGGCAGATGGCTAAGATGATGTCCTACTTAGCAAAGAACTTCAACAAAGACTGGTCGAAGTCTTTCGGTGGTGTAGCATGGGGTACTTCTATGCAGAAGGGAGCGACCCTTGCCTTAGCAATATCTAACTTCATGGACGACCCTACTCAAGAGGACTTCGACCTAGTAGTTCAAGCAGCAAACACTGCTGAGAATGCAGTACACAACAATGGTCAACTGTTCAACAAGTGGTTGAGTGGGCGTGCTCTTGATGCAGGTACTGCTGGTTTCAATCTACGCTCTGACTTCAAGAACATGTCAGCAGTGTATGCTATGGCTTCAGAAATGATACTTGGTAATGATGAAAGAGAGGCAGCGGACTCCCCTCAGAATGACTGGGATGAGATACTTGACTTCGTAATGAAGAAGACTCCTGCTTGGTGGCGTAAGAATCCTATAGCATACAGTAAGAATGTACCTGATGTAATCAAGGAGGCTGCTCAAACTATGCCCGCTGGTTTCAGACATGGAGAGAAAGGCTCGTTCAACTCACCTAACAACAAGAACTTCATCATGTGTGGTGTAGAAACTTGTGGTACTTGTGCTACCTTCAAGTCATGGGCCGCTAATGCCCCTGCTTCAGAAGTTCCTGAAGAGACACATGCTGGTATCTTTGACGGTGCTGAGACAATCATGCTCACCCCTACCAAGTTAGATGTGTGGTTGGTTGGTGATGTAGTAGAGACTAGAGCATCAGTCAAGCAACAGATAGCACTCATCAAAGCGAAGGAGTTCATGCCTACTCCACTTGAGTTCAAGAAGTTGTACTCAGCACTGGATATGAATGACCTAGACTACTCTGATATGGTTGGTGTACTCAATAAGTATCTCGCTAAACAAGAGGACAAGGAGGGCTTCATCAGTGCTCTCACTGGTAAAGAAACAAAGGAGGGGTCACAATGAACTGGATGAATGGAGCAGTAAGTAAGAGTGGATGTCACACAGGTAACCCTGTTGTGTTTGAAGTAGATGGTATCAGTGTACATGCTGGTGGGCATACTCGTAATGGTGGTTGGCATCTTATGTCACCTGCCCCTGATGTTGCTATGGGCCCTGCTCAAGTTATGGATGGGCGTAATCCTACTGTAGTTCCCAAAGGTTTCCGTTGCGCTGAGCACATAGGTAATGACATACACTTCATCAGTATGGACTGGCCTGACTTTGACATACCTCAAGACGTAGGTCGTCAGTGGTGGCTCACTCTAGTCGATGACTTCAAGCGACTCGGTATCAAGACTGTATCTACACAGTGTGTAGGTGGTCATGGTCGTACTGGTGTTCAGTTGGCTATCCTTGCTCACTTGATGGGTGCTGTTGTCAAACCTGATGCAGCCTCTATCATCAAATGGGTTCGTGCATCATACTGTACTCATGCTGTTGAGACTTATGCACAGCAAGTGTATGTGGCTGAGTGTTGTGACATACCTGTAGGTGAGCGACTGTTCGCTGCCCCTAAGAAGAAGTCAATATCTTTCGATGATGAACCCACTCCCTCTACATACTGGGCTGAAGAAGAAGATACAGTGGATGAGTTGAAGATACCAAAGGACTTCAGACTACTAGGGTGTCATGAATGTGGTGACATATCTTGGGTTCACGATGATGACAAGGGAGACTGTAAGTGTGGCAACCCTGAGAGAGTAGCAGCACTTGAGGTACTCTATGAAGTGAATCAAGAGTGCCCTACTTGTAGTGGGTCGTTTACTAGACTGAGTATAACTGAGAATCGTGAATGCAAGTCGTGTTACATAGATGATGCCAAGACTAACAAGGATGGTAACATACAGTGTAAGAAGTGTAAGCGATACTACATACCTGAGTCAATCAATGCTGACACTTGTAAGTGTATATCTTGTGAGCGTAAGGCTACTCTACCCAAGGGTAAGGACAAGCGCAAAGGTAAGAAGAAGAAGAATGGCAATCCCAAGTACCCTAAGATACCGAAGGGTGGACTAGAAGGTACTACACTAGAGAACTTCATGAGAGGAGACTATGACTGAGAGTTCACTACTTAAAGCAGAATCAGAAAGAGAGGATAACAAAACAAAAGAGATGATGAAATATGACAGAGCAATATGGAAAGGAAAGAATACAAGTGAGATGTGAGTTCGACACTAATCGAATACATGTTCAAGGTATAGGTAGCACACAAGTAAACAGAAAGTATGGGTTGGCACTAGAACTACAAGCGCCACCTAAACTTACTGACTGGTTACTTGAGCAAGAGCCCACAGTAGTGAGCCCTGCTAGTGGTAACTTACTATATGTAGAGGCAGAAGTACGCCACTACTTTGAAGATGAAGATAAGACTCAACTCCTGATACTAGGAGAAGAACTGAACCACCCTGAAGGTGCTATACTAGACATGGACACAATGAATCTAGCAGGTTTACTTACAGGCGATGGGTCACTAGAGGCAGGTGCTTTTGCAGAACACAACCCTGCTATACTTGTCTTACTTGAGTTCGCTAAGCAGAGTGGTTTACTCACACTCACAGCAGGTGAAGCACATACTTTAGAAGAGGAGACTGAGTAGTTCACTACTTAAAGCAGAATCAAAAGAAGAGGACAGTGAAAACAATGGATAAGAAAACAAAAACAATAACAGATGCAGAATGGGTAGACCTAGTTCTACGCTTTGGCTACCAGTCAAAGTGTATAGGTAATAACAATAGCGACAGAAATGGAATGAGAGATACAGAGAACCCTTTCTATGGTGCTCGTTTGCCCGATGGAAGTATACAGGCACTTGTACAGTTTCGTAATGATACTTATGAGTACACTGGGAGCACCTATAGGCACAGAGATGGTACTATGGTACAGCCTTTGACAGCACCACGAGGAGACGTAATGCAATGGGCGAACACCAACTACCCTGATGCTGAGATAGTTGTACTTAGGATGCGCCCTGAGTTCACGGCAGATAAGCGTCAAAAGCAAATATACTTGTCTGACTACTACAGACCAGTCAAGGGTGACTGGTCACTAATAGTAAATGTAGAGGAGGGTGACTTCGGTACTGTAACAGCACCAAAGTGGAGTTACAATAATCTATCAGATACGAAGAGTGCATGGTCGACATGTGATATAACAAAGGAGATGATAGTATGAGTGGAGAATGGAAAGGCTGGCAAAGTTGGAACAGATATGAAAAGGCTGGAGTGGTTGAAAACAACCTAGACTTTAGCGAAGAACCGATAATCGTAGACCATGCGGTTGGGAGAACTAAGAAAGCAATCAAGAAGTGCTGGCCTATGGACGCAGCAGTTGCGTACTCTCTCATGAAAGCAGGGCCTGAAGCAAGGTTGACTTGGTCAGACTTAGTCAACCAACACACTAGAGCAGCAGCAGTTCTGATGACACGGAAGGTAGCGTATGGGACAGTCCCTAAGCCTAACACGCCATCATGTGGACATGATGAAGTAAATGCTACTGAGTTCACCGTAGGCAGTCCAAACTTCAATACAGACACTAGACATCTTACCTTCAATACTTCAACTTGGGGTAGTAACTGTACACTGAGTGAGTGGTTAGATAACAATGAGATAGCGGAAGACCACCCTGCTCGTGCTTGTACTACGTTCAGAGTCAAGAGAGCATGCCACCATCTTAGCGTGAGTATGAATACTGTAATCGACACTCCCTTCTTCAAGCCACTACTCACACTCCTTGATGAGATGTATGATAGTGACTACACTTTCAAACAAGGTGAAAATATAATCCAAAAGAGAAGCAATACAAAAGGTGAATGTAAGTGGAAGGATGACCAAGACAAGACCTGTGCTCACCACGACTCCCCAACAACAACTGGATGGGCTCTTGTTCGTGATGATGATGGTTTTGCTACAGCATACGGTAAGGGTTCTGTTCAAAGTGGTTGGAATAATAACCAATGGAATGGTCACGTCGGAATACACCACTCTAATGTAGTTCTTTGGTCTGAGGTACAGCGTAGTATGTCTGCTGCTATACCTGAGTCTGAAGTAATAGATGCAATCAAACCTAGCCTACTTCGTATGCTCAAACGTAATGACAACATCGTCATGAAGGAAGGTCGTGGTAAGAATGCTACACACTGGTGGTCTGACTGGGGCTGGCTTTCTGAGATGACTGCTCACGTAAAGCAGACTAACAGCAAGAAGCGCAAGGAAGGAGAGATAGCGAATGGTTGGAAGTATACTAAAACCAACTCTCGTATGTCACATGGTCATGAGATAGCGAACTTTGTATGGAAACCAACTAAGGAAATCAAGGACTATGTGTTGGGGCGTAAGGAGAATGACGACTGGAGTGCCAGTACAATCTTGAGAAATCTAAGGTTCTCTACAAAGGCACAAGCAGAAGCGATGGCTGAGTCTATCATGACTGCTCACTTAGAAAACGGTGGACACTTTGCACACAGAGAGCATGAAGGTTTCGACAAGAGTGAAACCAACTCATCGTGGAGTATACGAAGCATCGACTACACACAGCACTTGGTCATGAAAGGCACTGTTGACCCTGAAGACTACATGAGTCCTGAAGACTTCATGCTCATGTATCGTAATGCTGCTCCTGTAGTAATAGCAGAACACAAGGCGAACTTCACTAAACTACCTTCGTTCACTATCAAGGATGCACCTAAGAAGGAGGTTAAGTCCGATGAAGGACAGTGATGAAGACACTGTCACTGAGGACTTGAAGGCAGAAAACATCAGCAAGGATGGAGTATGGACTCTATCGAATGGTCACTCTGTAGACCTGCGACATGTTCAATTACACCTGCCCAGCGGGTATGGACATGAGCAGGTCACAGCAGTGCTATGTGGAACAGATGGGTTCATTGATAAATGCCCCATCTGTTCTGCTGCCCTTGCTGATACTGATTCAATTCTCATCATCATGGAGGAGCACTACTACCTTGTAGGTAAATGCTGTAACACTATGATGTTGTATGAACTAGAAAAAACGGAAGTGATGAACCAATGGATATAAACAACGAAGACTTTACACCTGAACTGAAAGTATGGGCGCTAGAACATTTTAATCAAATGGCTGCTAAGGCAGTGTGGCGACCTGATGGAACTGGCTGTCGCTATCGTAAGGTAGACGACACTACTCTACAATTAGAACATAGAGTAGACCACCCTGACTCCACACACCACCATGACAGAATAGCCAAACTGTTTGCTACTGTGAACATAGATATGATTGATGATGATGTCATGGTTACATCACCAGCGATTACAGCCGAGGATGCTTTCAGGCAGGAGATGCAAGAGCGTCAAGCAGTGGCTGCTTCTTGGACTACTGAGGATGGAACTAGACTAGCAGACCTACCACTTGAGGATGCTAAGCCTACTTACATGGGTGACCGAGAGATACTACTAGACAACGGTGAGACTTCTACTATAGAGGACTGGGGTGTCAAAGCCTACTACGGTGATGATAAAGAACTCATAATGAATCCTGATGACTACAACCTGTTAGCAGGTGATGATTTATTCATGCGCTATTGGACTGGCTCTTACTTCATGGTTGCTCTCACTAGACAGCAGATGTTTGAGATGGCTGACGCTGGTGAACTAGGTGTCCTTGTTGGTAGCACTTGCCCTGAGACTGGTGTCAAAGTACCGCCTTGGATGTGGGGAACTTATTGTAGGGAACAGATAGGTGAAGAGGAATGATAGAAGATATACTAGAGTTCTGTGGGTACAAGTCCGTATCTGATTTACTGACTGACCACATGAGTGCTGAAGAATTGAAACACATGTTTGAGGACTTAGTCAACAGTCCTTATGACGCTAAAGATTTCATCGAAGAGGAAGTCGAGAGAATAGCAAAGGATGTTTTTGAATGGGTAGACCATGAGAAGATGAAGGCTGATGCAGATGATGAAGCCTACCAAAGATATAGAGACGGACATGCTAACTGGCTCGATGGGGATTGAGTATGGGTATCTTTAGTCGAAAGAAGAAGAAGAGTCATGCCACTGAGAGGCATCCCATATTCAAAGACTTACAGCCTAGATGTACTACGTGTCGTAGAGAAGAACCACTACACCCTGTACATAAGTTATGTCATGATTGCTATGTTAGTTTGAAGAGGTGGAAATAATATGAGTGAAGTATCTGTATGGAGGACTGCGAGCATGGAAGGCAAGTGGAAAGATGGTGCTGGTGATGTACGCCTAGCGCACATAGACTACTATGGTAAGACATGGATAGACCTGCGAATCATCAAGACAAAGGATGGAGCCAATCAACACACAAGACATGGTGCTAGACTTACACTACAACAAGCAAAGGAAATGTTACCACGTTTACTAGAGGCTATCGAAGAGTGCGAGGCTATCGAAGAACAGCGCACTAGAAAGGAAGGTGAGTGAATGGCTAAAAGACCGTGGCATTATCCATCAGTGAAGTCTGCTATTCAAATGTTTATTGATGAGCATGAGCCTCAAGCATTCATATCTAAATCTATAGAAGAAGAGGTAGCGAAGAACTATCACATCTTGACAGTTGGAACTGAGTTTGGTAATCCCAATCGTCAGCAAAGACAGAGATACATGACTGGTGTAATAATACAGGTTACACCAGCAGCAGTAAGGAATTGGTATGTTAGAAAGGCAGCGCCTAGGTTAGGTATAGAGAACTGGGATGGCGTGTTAATCACAGAAGGTAGAGACTACTACTGTAGAATAGATACACAGGAGGAGTGAATACAGATGATGGTGTGTCAGATAAATCGCCCACTCTCTCGCTTGCCTATAAAGCAGCATCGTTTTGAAAACAAGGAGACTGCTAGTTCACTACTTAAAGCAGAATTAGAAGAGGGGTATTGATGAAACAAGTAGCAGAGATGGAATGGACTGATGGTACTGCCAAGGCCCTCAAGGTGGTAGCGTCTCAGATAGAGAAGCGTGAGAAGAACTCACACCACAAGGATGAGGACTACTACTCCAACCCACAGGTGATGGTGACAGACATGCTAACTGGCTCTACAGTTATGTTAGTACCTGAGCCTCACACTGGTGGTAAGACACACGGTAATGGTTACCGTAGATGTGCAGCAGTTGAGCAGCGCATCCCACGTAAGTTACCAATGAAGAGAATCATGCGCCGTCTTCTTAGGATGGCTATACGTAACTTCGTACCTACAGATGCTGATGCTGATGTCATGAGCCCTGTAGTAAAGAAGGCACTGAAAGACATCGCTGCTATCATCACTGATGATACAGTAGAAGATGACACTAAACACGAGGCCGCTTTGAATGAAGCACTCGAAGAAATACTAGGACATACAATGTCCACACGAGCAGGAGATACCCTGCTCAAGATGCAAGCCATTCCACTCAGCACTGCCCACATGGACGTGAGCGCAATCAGTGCTGAAGTGAAAGAAAGAATTGAGGTGAATGAATCATGAAGAAAAAGAATATGAAAAAAGGCAAGACACACAAAGGAAAGTGGACTGAACTAGATGAACAGAAACTGATACAGATGAGGCGTGATGGAGTTAGCAACATAGATATTGCTACTCAACTGAAACGCTCTTCGGCTTCAGTTAGTATGAGATGCACTAAACTCCGTAGGAGAGGTGTAGACATAGCCAAGAGACATAGTGGTACTGGCCCTCCCTTTGGTAATGAGTTTAGAAAAGGCACTGGTAACAAAGATGATAGAAGACAACAGCCGGAAGCAAGGTTGACTTGGTCATCCAATTGGGCAAAGGCAACAAGCCCCTACGAAATGATGACGGAAGACAACCCGTACTTCCCGAAGGACCCAAGGGAAGAAGACAACACCTTGGCTAAATTAGGTGTGTGTAAAGATGAGTTAAGCAAAGCACGTATCAAGATATTAGCACTAGAAGAATACAGTGCTCAACTAGAGCGTGAGAATAAGGCACTAATCAAAGCACTAAGAGTTACTAACGGTCTTGTTGATGTCTACACAAAGAGAGATGAGGACTGACTATGAGTGAGAAAGCAGATGCACTAAGGCGTGCTTATGATGCACACGGTAGAGATGATAGGGCTCTTGAGTTAGCGACCAGCATAGGTCTGACTGTAGAGCAGTTCGCTTCAGCGAAGATACTACAGATGAAAGTAGAACGTTCACCTATGTGGACTGCTTCACGTAGCCCACATGGTTTGATGGTTGACTGTATCTACCTAGCAGCAAAGCGCAACGGTATGAAAGTCAGTGCTATCAAAATGAGAAACCTAACACTGGAGTTGTTTGGTGTAGGTACTCAACCAAGACCTAGTGTATGGCAGAATGCTTTCAAAGAACTAATAGAGGAATATGTATGATTAACACAGACAAAGAAGAAAGAAGAAGAGAAGCGGGACTATTCAATAAATTAGGCTATATTGACTTTGATGTAGCAGACAACCTACTTGCAGAAGTTAAGAGGTTACGTGAAGGTATCAAGTCACTTGCAGAAAATATCCATGCTGACATTAGAGGGAAGTATATCATAGATGCACTAATGGAGTTGGTTGAATGATTGACACAGACGAATACGAAGGACACACACCTGTTGAGATTTGGCAAGTGGTAGGACAAGGAGAGCCTGAAGATAATGGTGAATATGGTTGGCATATCCCATACTGGATGGCTTGTAATAAGGCTAAGTTGGGTAATCACAAGGCAGACGCACGACTCATAGAAGACGCACCACTTCTCCTTCAAGCACTCATAGATGAGCGAGCAGAAGTCAAGCGACTGAAAGCAAAACTGTTTGAGGCTGAGTTGTGGGTGAACAATGATTCATACACATTTGAGAATAACATCAAGGAATTGAATAGGTTGGTGAAAGAATGATTGACACAGAGAAATACGAAGGACTAACGATTGACGATTGGTATAAGATGAATCACCATGATTGGAAAGATGTTGTGAATGAACACAATGACCTGCTCGCAGAAGTTAAGCGATTGCGTGAAGCACTAATCACCATGCGTGATGAGTGTGACGACTTCAATGATTTAGGAAAGAGACTACATGACTTCATTAGAAAGGAGGGGATTGAATGAGCGATGTAGAATGGGCTGACTGGGATAAGAGGAAGACTCCTAAGGTAATACACATCTTCATAACTAGCACAGGTAACCTGTGCGACTCAGTGTCAACTAATACCAGTTGGCCTAACAGTAAGATGAATGACAAGGAGTTCATCAAATCACTACCAGTATGCCCTGCTTGTTTGGAGGTGAGAGGATGAGGTTCGCTAAACTAGCAACCATGCACGAGCATCTAAGACTAGGTGACAAACTCACTGGGAACCAACTTAGAGGTTGGCTCACCGATAAGGATGAGGCTTTGTACTTCTATGAGTTCTTCTTCCCTACAAAGGCTAGAGTTGAAAGACACAATGCTGTTAGCAAGATAGCAAAGGAGATGGAACTTTACTTCGACGTGGTTGATAACATGCTACCACATGAGGAGGTATGGTATGCCCTCGCATCCGAGAGTAATAAAGCAGCATCAAAAGACATGACATGTCAGAAGGTACTAGACTTACCGTTTGAAGATATGTCCTTCTCGCAGATAGCACAACAGTTCAATGAGATTGAGGCTAGGTTAGTTTGGCGTTATCTCCTCAGTGGTAAACCACCAATAAGCAAGCGGTCTTTCTTTGGTAAGATGGCTGCCTCCTTTGAGATACCACCGAAGATAGTTAGACAGAACACAAATCAGGAGACACTCGCTAAGATGTATGATGACCCTGAATCTATCCACGTGCTAAAGGAATGGTGGAGACACCCAAGGTTATTCCCTGCTCCTGCTCGATGGAGACGTTGGTCTAAACTAAGTCCACCACAAGGAGAATACTATGCAGTAGTCATCCCTAATGGAGACTTACACTATCACTACGCTGGTAAGGTAAGACATCGTAACGGTGAGTTAGTGACTGATGAATATAGAAAATGTAGGGCTGGCACTGGCGTGATAATAGAGGCGGTAGGAGATGTAGGCATTGATATTTATGAGGGTGTGTACAGAAGTTTCGATGAGCGCCGCCATACGTTTAGTGTTGAGACTGAAGTCATCCCCCTTGAAAAAGAAGGTGCATGGTTTCAGGTGAACGTAAGACTAAACTCTCCTGACGTACAGGCTGTAAGACTGATAGAAGGTAGTAGTATATACGAACCTGATGAAGTAATGGGCTACGTGATGTACCCACACAGGTCACGTGTGAACCTATGCTTGCATGAGATTGATGATAGTCACTGGACTCTCGCTGCTCTTGATGGACTAGATGAGTTAGTAACAGTGGCTAAGATACCCATACCTGAAAAACCACACCGTGAAGATGGTGGTGTATTCGGACGTAAGGGTGAACTGAATGTCATAGAAGTAGCAGCCGTACAAGTAGGTGAGGATGGTTATATCAATCAAGGAATATACATTGGTTACCGACCTAACTTAGGTATAGGTGACATAGTTCAAGTCACTGAGTTAATAGAAAGGGGGATGAGTAATGATACAGAATGATGAGCGAGAGACATGGCTAGGTATAGGTTACATTCTAGGTGGAGTCACATTCAATGTCAGTGTAACAAAAGCCAGCGACAGACCAGCAGGTTTCAGGGTCAAGCCTAGTGTTAGGTGGACTCAGATGCCTTCACTACAAGCACACACCACTGTAGAAGACGCTCTATCAGTAGCAGGTCTTGAAGTGAAAGAGCGATACACTTCCAAGAATGAAGTACAAAGATGGATGGCTTACATTCTGATGTCAGACAATTCAAAGATGTCACTGCGCCCCCTCTTTGCAGACCAAGAAGGACTACACATGTTCTGTTGGGTATATGATAATCCTCCTCCAAAAGACTTTGAAACTTTCACTGAATGGGCTTCAGCATTTGATGCTGAAATCGAGGCATACAGCGCATCACTACTTAAAGCAGGATTAGAAGATAGAGGAGGCGACGATGATGGAGTTTGAACCAATGACATTAGATGACCTAGCAGGTCAGATTCACTTCATTAGTGATGCTCGTTCTTGGGAAGATAAAGAAGAGTGGCCTAACGCTATTCTCTTGTACGGTCCACCGGGTACAGGTAAGACCAGTGCTGCTAGAGTCATAGCACGCTCCGTCTTAGGAGACTTCTATGACCCTATCAACTACGTCATCACAAATGCTAGTGATGACAGGGGTATTGACTTCGTAAGGAATGACTTGAAACAGTGGAGCAGTGTCAAAGCAGTAGGCGCTCCTAGAAGAGTCATTGTGTTAGACGAGGCAGATGGTCTTACCCCTGCTGCTCAAGATGCAGCAAGACAAATCATTGAACTCAATGCAGACAATTGTCTGTTCATTCTCACTGCTAATGACGTGAGCAAGATTCGCCCTGCTATCAAGAGCAGATGCGAATGCTATGAGTTCAAACCCATCACACCTGAAGAAGGCGCTGAGAGATTACTGCAACTCAGAGACTTAGGTGAAGATGCAGCCATGTATCTCATTTACCATACAGGCGGCGACATGCGCTCAGCAGTCAGTAAATGGATGCAAGCAGAATCTTCTGAGGCTATAACCGAATTGAAGACAGAAGAGAACAACGCATCAGCAGCAGCACTGGCTGCTATGGGAAGTCAATGGCTTGACATGCGTTCATCCCTCTATAGAATGCTAGACCGAGGACATACTATTACTCAGGTCATGCGTTCATTCCACAACAACTTAACATCTTTTATTGAGATGGATTCAGATACAACCTTCACGGTAATGGCCGTGTTAGGTGAGATGGTTCCACACATGTACGAGTGGCCTATCGGTTCCTATTCCTTCGTCGACTGCCTAGTGGCTCGACTGAAGAAGGAGGTTGAACACAATGAGTGAAGAATATGAAAGTATGGAAGATACAGTAGAAGCAAGCACAATAGGACTACCAGCAGGTGTGGTTGAAAGACTAACCAAGTACGCTGAGAGAACTAAGAAAGATTTAGTAGAAGTAGAGAAGCAATTCTTAGCCTACATAGGGAAGGAGTATCTATGTGAGAACCCTGCCAATGAGGATGAAGACTTACTTACAGACTGGGCCGAGCAAATGCTCATCGAAACCCGTAACGAAAGTTCAGGTAGCGGTAACTACGGTGGCATTCCATTCGTAGGTATGTTCGTAGGAGTAGAGCCTAACTCACGTGACCGTCGTACTAACCTAGTGAAGAGAGCAAAGCGTGACTTTACTCTTGATTCCGGCGCAGCAGTTGGAAGTGGTTTTGTAGGTCACTATACCAAAGGTGAAGGCGTGTGGATGCTAAACACTTCTAACGGTGAGAAGCGCAGTGAGTTCTCTACAGATGAAGTCCCTGACCACTCTTTCATATCAGACGGTGAGCGTATTGTATTACTCACTAAGGCCGGTAGACCAAAGGCCATGAGTATGATGGGTCGTAACTATTTCTTCTTGGGTGCTCCCGAAGAAGAGTTCACTAATGACAATGCTATTCAACTATGGAGATTAGACTGTCAAGGTGAGAGTGCTAACATGGAAGTACGCATTGGTAAATCTTGCAGACTAGAAGCAAGACCGCCTAATGATAAGGCTCCTGAAGGATTCAAAGATGTACTTGGTACATCACTCGGTATAAAAGATAGTATCGAATACACTGAGGACTTCGTATCTGAGGAGGTTCGCCCTCTTCTAAACCCAATGAGAATGTGGGTAGACACAGAACTTCATGGTTACTATACCCCACTTGAAGACTTAACTGAGGCTTTTGAATCAGGTAGTCGCTCTTTCACTATCAATGGTGAACAGGGTAAATCGGGGCCGGTAGTATTTACCAAGGGTACAATCAACAGGTTGTCATCTGAAGCACGTGATAGTGATTACGATGAGAATGGCCGTACCTACTCTTTGAGCCTAACATCTACTGAACTTCAAAGCCTTCATGGTAACAGTGACGGGCGTGAAGTGATGGGGTGGATTGGAAGCGCATGTAATGACTTAACTAGTCCCTTTGTTGCTTACCAAGGAGACGAAGAAGTCCCGTATGCTGAGCGTTCTACCGTACTTGTGTGTGGTCGTATTGCAGTCAAGCGTAAAGATGGTAGAGACATTCCTAACTTGAAAATCATGGGTGTGTATGCTGATTCAAGGCGTATTCGCAGAAGAGCAACAGGCGGAGAAACTGGTAGAGGCCAGTTTGAATGAGGTGGTTATGAATGGCAGGATTTGGTAAGACAAAAGAGGCTGAGGAGAAAGAAGAAGAAGAGGTTGTTGTTGCAGAAACTCCTGCTAACAAGAGCACTTCTAGTGACCCTTTCGCTATGCTACAGAAGGAACTACAGATGATGGACAATGCACCACAGACTCACCTATTCATGGGTATCGCTGGTCACGATAACACTAGCAAGACTGCTATTGTTACTGACGCTTACAGGAAGTGGAAGGCTATGCCTGAACGTACTGAGAAGGACTTAGAGATGGAACTATGGATTATGGATTTTGAAGGTGGAGGCGCTGCTAACAAGTCAGCATTCCACCGTGAAGAAGATGGTATCAAATGTTGGGAACCTTGGGTTATGTCCAAAGGTGACCGTACAGCATACGACTACCCGGCTACTCATGACAGAGTAATGTCGATTACACAGTTCGCTAATGACATCGCTCATAAACAACGTGACCCTGAGTATGAGGGTACTAGACTATGGGGATTCTTAGTGACAGGCGTAGACTTATGGGACAGCGTATGTGTAAACTGTATGCGTATCGTGGACTTGAACATCGCTAAGGATGGCATCGAGGCTGCTGACTGGAACAAGAAGGTAGGTCATCAATGGGACTGGGCTATTCGTAAGACTCGTTTCCATCAGTTGACTGGTCTATGTAGAGGACTAGTCAAATCAGGTGTACGTGTCTTTTGGGAGACTCACCTGAGGTTGACTAACTATTCGTGGGGTAAGTCTGAGGACTCTAACCCTACGTGGCGACCTGACTGGGAAAAGGCTAGTAACAACTTTGTCTATCAGATACTAATCTGTGACCGTAAGGACACTTTAGATGACGACACTGGTGAAGTGATAAGAAGTGAGTACCAAGTTACATTTGAAAAGAGTAAGACCAATGCTAGACTACAAGGTCAGAAAAGAACTACTCTAATTACGGAGGCAGGACAGGAGCCACAATGGTTTGGATTACCCGAACTATATGATGGCACACTCTGATTTATTCACATGGGAGTTTGCACAAATAAAAACGGTTATGCTTGGTGTGTTTCCTCAGTAGATAGACCCCCGTCCAACTACTGTAGTTTTCCGTGTAAAGGGGTTTTTTGTTGCCTCTAACCGTTCTCCCTCCTTGTGTTAGGTGATTATTATGAAATGGAAGTTTTGGAAGAAAGTTATGGAGCATAAGCCTCCTGTTCAGTCGAACAGATTATGCCCTCATTGTGGTAAGCATGTGCTACGTCAGTCTACTCTTGGTGAGTTTGGTGACATCACTACGCCTTCACAAAGTAAGTTACCAATCGACTTTGATGAGGACATACATGAAGTTACAGAGAAGATAGGTATGGGCTCTAAGCCTAGAAAATACAGGGGTATGATTTGATGTCCGAAGTTGTAATGAAACGCAAGCAAGCGTTATCTTTCCTATCTTCATTCGGTAAGAATGTAGGTGACCTGAAGGTTACCTTTGCTCTCGATGGTAAGATGTCCTCTACTGTTGCTTTCATGTCTCACTACTTTCACAAAGTAGAGCAGGTAGAAGGTGAAGTCAAGAAGTCGGGTACTATAGACTTCACTGAATTAGAAAAGATATGCAAGTTCCTCAAGTCTGCTAAGGGTGACAATGTCACCATCAAGCAGTTAGGTACTGGTAAGACCCTTTACATCAATGCAGGTACTACTAAGGTTCAATTCCCTACTAGCACAGCAGTAGTTAGTTACAGTAAAGTTCCTTTGATTGAGAAGATAATAGAAACATCAATAGATTCTCAGTGGACTAAGTGGCATACATTTGATTTAGAAGCAGGTGGTACTGTAAACGTCACCGACTTACTAACAGTTTCAAAGATGAGGGGTATTCTAAATGCCAGCCCTGTCTTTAGAGTGATAGTGAATGCTGGTGAGTCTGAACTTTGTATTACAGCAGGTAAGAAACATGAGGCTAGGCTATTCAATACGGTGACCCTAACTGACCCTGTTGGGCCTAATGCACCTATAGAATCTACTTACGGTGCTTGGTTGATGGAGAGTATAGGTTTGTTGAAGGAAGGCCCTGCTGAAGTTCACATGGGTAGTAACACAGTCTTTGTAGTCGAGCAAGGTGAAGACCTGCTTGTAGTAGTAGACCAGCGTGCGTGAGCGTATGATAGTAGACTGGTATTACCCTGAATGGTCAGACTCTTTTGGAGCGCCCTCACTATACCTTAGAACTAGAGATAAGGATGGTAAGTTAGATGTCACTACCATACACCCTGACGATGAGGGTTATGTTCGCCCCTTCTGCTGGATTCCTTCTAATCTCCCTCAGTGGAAACTCGATAGGTTGAGTAACCGTCATCCGGCAGCCACACTCCATCCTAAGTGTAAGGCTAGAGGCCGTGATGGAATAGCACTAATCAAGTTAGAGGTAGACAAACCTAATGAGTTATGGGAAGTTAAAGCAATCCTCCCTACTTATGAAGCAGACTTACATTACCTTGACCAAATCCTATTAGATAAGTACCCCGATAAGTTACCAGTGTTTCACCCTAGAGTATGGTACTTTGACCTTGAATGGAATACCGATAAGAATAATCCATTCACTACTGTTATGGCGGTAGTAGATTCACATGCTGATGTACCTATGGTATTCGCTTGGAAGCCTGAAGTGAAGACGATGAGTGTTAACTTCATTGAGCGAGAGGGAGGCTACATGCTACATGAGTATGGTAGCGAAGCGGCTATGCACGAAGGATTCCTTCAGCACATGGAAGCATGTGACCCTGATATTCTAGTAGCGCACGCTCTCATGTGGGCTGATTTACCACACTTAATGAAGAGACTCAAAGACCCTAACAGGCTATCACCAATCAATACAGCGATAAAACCCTTCAAAGAGAACGGTTACAAAGAAACTCAACAACCGATTAGAGGTAGGATATGTTGGGACTCAGCCGCTAGATGGGAAAGCGGTAGTGGCTTTGAAACTCTATGGCAGAAGTCAGGCCGTGGACAACTACCTAATCGTAAACTAAACACGATTGCCGGTTTACTGGAACTAGGTTCCAAACTAACTGATGAAGTAGAAGGTATGACTGTCTTCAATGGGTGGGAAGAATACTATGATGATTTCGTGGATTACTGTCTACGGGACACCACCTTATTAAGCAGCATCAGTGAGCGACTAAATGCTATTGATTTCTTCGTGGCTATGCAGCAATTAGCAGGTGTATCGTGGGGGAGCACTCACAAGGTTACACGTTACTTCCGTGGTCTAGTAGGTAGGCGCACAGAAGAGAAGGCCCCTAGTTCTCGTAAAACTTCGAGAGAAGACTTAGAGGCTGCTTACATTCCTGACCCAATTATGGGTCGTCATAGAGGCGTGGCTCTAGTAGACTACGCCTCGCTATATCCTAACATCATTCTCTCCGACAATCTCTCTTACGAATCTAAGCGTGATGGGCCGGGGCCGGGTATTAAGAGCCTAGGTAACGGTACACACTGGGACCAAACAAAGAAGGGTTTACTACCGTCTATCGTAGAAGAAATGCTAGAGTTACGTAAGGAGTACAAACGCCTCATGCGTGAGTCTAAGACAGAGGAGGAGCGCCTTGGTTACAACATGCTTCAAATGGCAGCGAAGGTTGCTGTGAACGCTCTTTACGGTATGACTGGTATGAAAGAGATACAGGGTATGTGGATTGATAATGACATAGCATCTGCTATCACTTTCAGGGCTCGTGAGTCTATCAGGCATCTATTGTCTGAAAGCGAAGAGATGGGTTACAAGTCACTATTCGGTCACACAGATTCAGCATTCATTCAAGTTCCATTCGATGAGGCTAAGGCTCTCGCTGAACATCTTACCGAGACAGCCCGAACTAAACTAGACCTTTCGCATATGGATGTAGAGTTAGAAACATATTTCGATTACTGGACTACTGCGTCTGTCAAGAATAGATACTTTGGTTACAAGACTTGGCCTCCTAGTGAAGCGGGGCAATTGAAAGTTTCAGGTTATGAGATGAAAGCATCTAGTTCAGCGCCTATTACTAAACAGATTCAAGAGACAGCCATGAAACTAATAGGACATGGCGCAGAAGAGGAAGAGGTTACTGAAACCCTGAGAACCATATCGCTCTCTGTTAAGAGTGGTGATATACCTATGAGTCATGTAGTGTCCTCTAACAGATTAACAAAAGCACCTGATAAGTATTCTAAGCCTACCAATGGCGCAAGGGCTGCTTTGTATTACAATCAACACTGCGATGGTGAGAAGTGGAGAGAAGGAGACAGCGTGACATGGACTTACGTCAAGGGAGTCAAAGAAGGCACTCCTGACTATTACAAACTAAATGGTGAGAGTCTCCCTGTAAAATATGTAGCGTTTAGAGACATAGAAGAATTAGATAATTTCATAGTCGACTGGGATAAGATACTAGATACCTTCGTGAAGCGTAAACTAATGCGCTTATACGAAAGTGTAGGGTGGTCTATAGAAGCGGCAGCGGGGGATATAGTCCCTAAAACATATTGGTGATAACATGAGTAAAATAGAAGATAATGTATGCAAGAAAATTAAGGCTAGGTCTGATGTAGGAAAGAAAAAGTATGGCGTGACTATGGAGGAAGAGATTCTATCCATGCGTGAATGGCTTGTACATCTACAAGAAGAGTTGATGGATGCGGCGGTATACACCGAGAAATTACTGGAGATGGTAGAATGAGTAGAGATTTCTTTTTAGATTGTGCTTACTGTAGTGAAACTATTTTCTTCTACGGTGAACTAGAACACGGAGAATATAGAAGTATAGATACAGATAGAGGGAACCTACTCGTATGTAAAAAACACACTCCCTCATCAGTAAAGAAAAAGTTCTCAAGAGTCCCTTGTAGACATGGAAACAAGGATGGGTCTGATTGCAGACTTGAGGCTAATAATGTTAAGCCCTATTACTGCGCAAGACACGGCGGTGGTCAAGCATGAGAGATGGAGATGATTTAGTTATGTATTACGATATATGGAGTGATGAATAATGAAATACAGATTACACATAGGCCCACACAAGCACATAGACATAGAAAAGATACCAACTAGTATGATATGGTATCAAGCGATAGACGTTCATGGAGTAGCGGGTGTAGTAAGTGGTGACTTACTTAGGAATGTTACTAGGGGATGGGACGTGTTCTACAGTATAGATTCACCTACTCCTAAAGCGGTATTCCCTCGCAGAAGTAGACTAGAGAAATTAGGAGATGAGGAAGAATGAGGTACAATCCTAACCCTGAAGGTGGTAACAATGAGCGTGATGCTTACGAGCACAAAGTTCTACTCAAATCTTATGACAAGAGCACCTATGCTTGGGACCCTGATATGATGGATAAGATTCTAAGAGTTACCAAGTCATCATCAGGTACGTTCAACACCTGCCCTCAACAGTATTACTTTTCAAGCATTCTTGGTTTACGTGGTGAGGAGCAAGACTATCATATCCGAGGGTCTAATGTTCACGACGCTGTTGAGTATTGGTGGAAGGCTATGGCTGATGTGGTTAATGATGTCTATGACTTGATAGAAGCAGGGCAGAAAGATAAAGCACACAGTCTATGTGTTGATACATTACCACGCCCTCCTGAACCTTACATTTACGGTGAGCCTGAGCAACTTAGACTCTACGTGAAATGGCAGTTTGAAAGGTTGTGTAACTGCGAGCGTGATGAGATTAAAGACTGGTTCCCAGTAGGTAATGAGGCTGAGATTCACGCCACTCGTATAGTTACTGCTACCGATGGTACAGAAGTTCCTATACACATGAAGGGATTCATTGACCGTATGTTCTTGGATGATGATAAACAAGGCATCATCCTAATGGAATTAAAGACTGGTAAGTGGACTAAATACAAACCATCACAGATGCGAGCAGAAATGCAATTCTATCGTATGATGCTAGAGCATAGCCCTCATATGGAATACCTACCAGTGGTAGGATGGGGATGGCAATTCCCCGGTGGTGGTATCAATGGAGGAGATGGACCTGTATGGGATTACGAACCAGTCAACGGCCCCGGTGGTCGCTATGCACCTAAGACCATTGAGAAACGTCTTACGGCTATTGTGGATGCTCATTTAACAAGAGACTTCCCCGCTAAAAAAGGCGTGCTATGCGGTTGGTGTGATTTTATGGAGAAGTGCCCCGCATGGATGGGCGACTATGTTATGGAGTGAGTAATATGAAAAGAGAAGATTTACGAATTAAGTTAGATGAAGTAGAGCAGACAGTAAAGTGGACTAGACCTGATGATACTATGAGATTTAGATATGGGTTACCCGAAGATGACATAGTGGTACATGCTATATCGGCCAAACAAATGACACTAGATGAGTGGTTTGATTTGGAAAAGAGTGTTCCATCAAAGAATGTTTGGGACTTAGAAGTTACCATCCATACATCACTCTTAGTCGATAACACAGTTGATGAAATAGTGAAACTAGTGCTCAAAGAATTACCAGCGTGATAGTATGTCATTCGTGCGCCTAGACTTCCCACGTGAAGTGTTAGAAATAGGCTCCAATGGGGCACAGGGTGGTCGCTTCATAGTAAGAAGTTGGACTGAGTTAGAGCGTTACTGGAAGGGTAAGAACGGGAGTGGTAACGCTTACTTCACAGCCTATGGTTATCGTGCTACTAAGCCCCCTAGAAATCACCGTGTTGATTATGATACACCAGTCATACATCACTTCATCATGGACTTCGACTGTAAGGATTTCAAGCAACGTGGTGCTGATGTAGAGTTCTCATATATGCACGAGCAGGTTAAAAGGCTACATCGGTATCTATTAAGTGAAGACATTAGACACTTCATTTGGTTTAGTGGTGGTGGATTCCATTTTTGGATTCCTCTATCAGAATCATACATGCCCTCTACCCCTCAAGAAGTTCGGCGTATCAAAGAGGGTGGTCGTAACTTGATGACTCAATGGCACAAGAAGTTAGACCTTGGTTGTAATGACCCTGCTGTAGCATTCGATACTAGCGGTATGATTCGTATTCCTAATTCCTACAATGCTAGAAGAGGATGCTGGAGCATACCATTGATGAGTAAAGAAGTCTTAGAATTAACACACGATGGACTAATGGAATTATCACAAGAAGCAAGAACTGGTTACATAGAACATGGTTCAGTGGCTGCGTCTATAGAACTCCCTAAGCGAAGAAACTCATTCAAACGTAAAGTGGAGAAGGTAGACTACCTACCTGATGTTACTCTTGATGACATAGTTGTCCTACCATGCCTAGCGCAGTCAGCGTTAGGTCATGGTAATCCTATTCACAAAGCACGCTTCCACTTAGCGGCATACTTAGCAGCCCGTTTCAGATGGTTCTTTTCACCTGAAGCGGTAGATGCAGAAACTAAGATTGAACATGTCAATCGCATATGTGATATTATAGAAAAGCAGAACTGGGTTGACTACAATGCAGATATTACGAAGGGACATGTTGAAAGCATAGTAATAGGTAGTGGGTCTAACAAGGGGTACTCAGCCTCCTCATGTGGTAAGTTAGAGTACGATGGACTATGTACTGGACGCTGTAGATATTACGATGGTAGTATACAGGAGATGGAATAGTGCCTAGACTAAAATGTCATTTCTGCGAGGCACTGATAGTTGTTAGACCGAGTAATCTTAAAATTGAGGGCTTTCTTCCTAAATGCTACAAGTGCTCTACAGCGCATCCTCCTCCTGAATGGCAGTGTGAAGGTATAAGTAAATCAAGCCGTGGAAATCGAATGAAGGGTAATAGATGCGCTAGATGGAGGGTGGTAGGACATAAGTTCTGTATCGCCCACAAACCAAAGGAGGAAAAATGATGAAACCTGACCTAATAATAGACAGTAACGAACGTGGACCCTTATGCGAATCTATCCTAAGAAAGGCACAGAAGTCAGGACTCTCTGTTGCTAGACAGGCTCTAGTAGTAGGTGACTACTTACTTGGGGCTGCATGTGTAGAAGCCAAGAGTATTAGCGACCTATTCCAATCAAGCCATAGCGGTCATCTTTGGAGACAGTTAGAGAACATGGATGCTAACTATGAAAGATTCTTCCTGCTCGTACATGGGAGCGTAGCGAAGCACGTAGCCGTTGCTAAGAATAACGGCAAGCGTCTAACTCACACTAGAGTACAGAGTGAACTTACTGGTACTATCGCTCGCATCATGGCTGACTTCGACTGTCAGGTATTCTATACTCCTAACGTCAGTGAGGCTGCGCTGTTCGTAACTAAACTACATGACAAGTTACACAAGCCAGCCAGTAGCCACGGTGCTAAGGCTGTAAGGAGAGTGTCTACTAACGATGTTCGTAAGGATGTCCTACTGGCTATACCCGGTATAGGCCCTGACTTAGTAGACCGCCTACTAGAGAAGTGTGGTAACATAGAGGAGATGATGTTCCCTGATTCATTGAAGCAAGTCAAGGGATTAGGAGAACAACGAAGGCAGATGATAGTCAATGTTCTCACCAGTGAAGAGGCTGTTCATATCCAAAGAACGGTGAAACGGTAAATAATTACACAAAATCTCCTACTGGAAAAGTAGTACCCTCGGAGACTACTTAAAGCAGCATCGGTGTTGTATGATGTATAGGTTGTATAGCCTTTAGTTTAGTTTAAGTATAGGTAGCCAGTCAGGTAGAATATGCGCAAAGCAACAGAATACCAAGTGGTCAACAAGTTCGACTTCTTCAAGGGTTACGTGGAGGAGTTCGGTAGAGTAAGTATAGACAATGACATACCAGCGATGCTATCATTCTTCTTTATACAAGGACAGGTAGCAGCGCCCTATGTGCGTATACCGTGGGATTCAACTCACCTTGACCCACGTGTACATTGTTTTTGGATTCAACCTTCTAGGACTGGTAAGTCAATTGCTTGGGAGTTCGTAGGTGACGTACTGAAGGATTGCGGTTTAGATAGTGACGCATATACTACTGGGTCAGATGCTGGTCTAGTGGGTGGTGTAACTTCCGAAGTCCGTGTTAATGAAGACGGTAAGAAGGAACAGGTACAGGTACAGACAGACGGTATGCTAGGTGGGCAGAAAGCGCTGAACTTCGATGAAGGCTCTATCATTCTCAATCCGGGTAAGCACAGTCAAGAGACTGTACTCTATCTACAGTCAGCCTGTAACCCAATTGGCAGTAATAGCAACGTGCTAGTAAAGCACTTGAGTGGTAGGAGGATAGAGACTGAGTCACTAGCCTCGTTATGGATTACTACCTACCCACCGAAGGGGGTTAAGGAGTACGTTCTAACTAAGGGTATCTTCCAGCGTGTCCTGCTATACTGGTCGCACTGGGACATGGACAGAAGACAAGAGGTTTCTCAGATACGTATGAACCGGGCGTTCACTAAAGGTACTGGTGGTGACGTATCATACGATGACATCGTCGCTTACTTTACTGGATTAGAGAAGCGCCTACGTGACCGTGTTCTGAATCTAACTGAAACTACTTTTACTGAATGGGGTGAGTATTCTCGCTCTGAGCAAGAAAAATTAGTACAATCAATCAAGCATGAAATGTTCACTGTCGATGAATCATTCTACGCCGCTACATACGACGTGGTAGAAGACTTCTATGGGTTACTGAAAGACCTTAACTTCGCTATCGCTGATGTTGTTGCATCGTTCGTACCTGCTATGGAGAACTACTCAGTTATCCTCGCTACACACATAGCGATGATGGATGACACGTGGGTAGTTACTGGTGAGCATCTTGACATGGCTAAGGATATTCTATACGACTTATTCAAGAATCTAATCCAATGGTTAGAAGGAGAAGTAGAAGTCGGTGCTAAGAAGATGGAGAAGGAAGTACACAGGAAGGACTGGTTGGCAGCGTTCAACTCAGTGTCATCTGTAGAACTAGACAAGCGTGGTGACGGCTGGCGTAAGAAGGCGGCAGTCATCCAACAGTATTGTCAGAATCATCACATCACCAAAGCCACAGGGTTCAAGAAGTTTAACGATTGGGCGGCATATATGTTCAACGCAGCAAAGGACGGTGCTGTTGTTTACATCAGACTAAAGGAGGCTGAAGCATGAGTAAAGTAATGGCATTGGATATTGAGACTGGTAACTATTCGTATGAGATAGGAGGGTGGGATAAACACTCTCTCTTTGAACCTACAGTGGTAGCAACATGGGATGGTGAAAACGGTCATGTGTTTAGTAAAGAAGACATCGAGATGGTTGGGGCTGAAGTCCATGACTTACACCCACGTATACTAGGTGACCACTTACAGAAGCACATAGACGGAGGTGGTGTCATCCTAGGTCACAACATCAAGAAGTTCGACCTTCCTGTTCTTAATGCAGCACTAGACTGCTGGACTGCTGGAGACTTAATGAATAAAGCAGAAAATGTAATTGATACTAAATTACTTGTAAACAAAGCCGGTGGTAAAAACATCGCTACGAGCCTAGAACTACTGGCCCGTAATACACTGGATGTCGGTAAGAGCATGTCAAGCCACGATGCCCCTGAAGCATGGAGAGCAGGGCGCTACTTAGAGGTAGCAGAATACTGTCTGAAAGATTCACAATTGACCTACGACCTATACGAATATGGCCGTGAAAATGGAGTGATTAAGAGTCGCTCCTTGGAAGATGGGGCAGTTGTAGAAATAGAGGTGAACTGGAAATGAGTGAAAATAAAAACCACAATGCACAAAGGATGAACATAGAAGCAGTGAAGCGGATTGTGAGTACAGTTCGTACTACACTAGGGCCTATGGGTATGGACAAGATGATGGTCGACGGTGGTGGTAACGTCATAGTAACAAACGATGGCGCTACTATCCTACGTGAGTTAGATAGTGCCCACCCTGCTGCTAAGATGATAGTAGAAGTGTCTAAGGTTCAGGAGACTAACTGTTACGACGGTACTACAAGTAGCGTAGTCATAGCAGGTCAGTTACTAAGTAACGCTGAGACATTGTTTGACAAGGGTCTTCATCCTAATGTAGTAAACAAAGGCTACAGTAAAGCAAGAGACATGGTACAGGCATTCCTACCTAGTCTTGCAGTTGAAGGTGAGAGACAGTTACAATCTATCGCTAAGACCGCTATCACTGGTAAGTCTTTAGAAACTTCAGACCAAAAGGTCGCTCAACTATGTGTCGATACAATCAATGCAGTAGGTGACGCTTCAGACGTTCGTGTTCTAGCAGCACCCGGTGGTGCATTGGCTGACTCTTATCTATTCAACGGTGTAGTTCTAAACAAAGATGTAACTACAAACGATGGAGATTTCAAAGGCGATAGCACTTGTGTTCTTCTAATCAATAACGGTCTTGAGGAGCAGAAGCAAGATGGTAATGTTCAGGTTCAAGTTGATGCTGCCTCATATAGTACACTGAAAAATGTTGGTCGTGAGCAATTGCTTGACTCAGCAAAACACATCGTAGACAGCGGTGCTAATGTCGTGATAGTGCGTGATGGTGTACATGATACAGTAGTACAGTATCTACGAAAGCGCAATATCTTCGTAGTGAGAAGAGTACCTGAAAGCACTATGAAGAGGCTAGGTAATGAGTTTGGTGTAAAGCCATACCATATACCTGAATCAGATATGGAAGTAAGCGCAGCAGTAATAGAGCGTCGTCGTTACAATGACGTAGACTATCTATTCGTGAGCAGTGACCTAGCATCTAGTGAGGCTACTCTAGTTCTATTCGGTGCTACACAGTCTACACTCGATGAAGTTCAACGTGGGTTCGATGACGCTTTGGGTGTCGTCTCACTAGTGGCTAACGGTGACGCTATCTGCTACGGTGGAGGCGCTACATATGTCGCTCTAGCATCTCATCTGCGTGCTAACGCTAATGAAGTAGGTGGACGTGCTCAAATGGCTATAGAGGCATTCGCTGATGCGCTTGAATCTATTCCGGGTACTATCGCTGAAAACGCAGGTCACGATGCACTAGACACTGTTCTAGCCATGAGGCACTCAGGTCTACCATTCGGTCCTGATATAGAGACAGGCGGGATTAAAGACATGGATGACGCTCAAGTCTATGAGCCAATGTCATTGATTCAAAGTGCTATCACTAGTGCAACCGAAGTCACTACTGCTATACTCAGAATAGATGACATCATCGGTAGACGTGGTGAGTGATGGGTAGACTACTAGACAAGATGAAAGTCAAGTGTCGCAGATGCGGTCACGAGCATATACCTAGGCGGCTACAGGCACGCTTCCTTGATGGTGACAAGGAGCGCCTGAGCCTATGGTGCTGCAAAGAGTGCGGTCATATGTGGCAGGATAGCGTGTTCACTCAATCATAGTGGGATAGCAACTACCGCACATTGGATAGTTGCTTGTGCGGTATCAACGCCGTCATCTACCGTACATGTAAGTTCGTAAAGAGCGTCATTTGGTGGGTCTGAAGCACTTCCCGGAATTGTTCCAGCAATAGCCAAAGTATTGTATCTAGCCGCATTTGTTGTTCCAGCAGAACCAACGCTGAATGAATTAGTAACATCACGAACTTCTGCATGTTGCCAAGTATAGGTATAACTACCAGTACCGCCCGTAGCGACTACTGAAACATCCCATATTGGGATTCCACCAGCACCCGTAGTAAAAACCCCACTACCCGCAACATCGGCATGTTCTACTAAATCAATTAAAGGCGCAGAGCCGTCTTCAATGATTGAAGCCGCCAAAGGCGTTCCTCTTGATGGATGTGAACCAAATCCACAAACAACATAACCAAAACTCATTCATCATTCCCCGCATCAATTGTATAGAATATCTTCATTCCTAATAATCTAGCATCGGTGTTATAACTATCAGCAGAAATATCTCTATTAAGTTGGAAAAAGGTAATTGAATCCGTAGTAGCATTCTTTACCGTACAAGCAGAAGCACTTACAGACCTGTTAATATCATTAGTAGTCCCACTATGAGCCTTTGCTGTAGTATTTGCAGGACTTCCAAATGTAGTATCAACGGGGTCGCTATCGTCAAAACAAACTCCCTTTAATTGCCAAACAACATCACCAGTATGTGTATTTCCACCCATCCAATAAACTTCATAAGTTAATGTTCCTTCATTCCAAGACTTAGGGAATGAAATAGTAAATTGGCAGAACTCATCAGAAGCAGTATCAAAATCTAATACTTTTATTTCAGGCCCATTAGACAATTCAACTTGAGTTAATGCTGAACATCCATTTGTTGTATTAGGGTACATGGCAGAAGCAGGGATGTAAATAGAATGTAGTCCTGTTTTTAAGAACTTATAGTCAGTTCCATTACCCGCAATCATATGTAATTCATTATCTGCATTAGTGTATAATTGTCCTCTATTAGCAGTATTTGTCGGCGCACTTATTTCATCTAATGATATTGCACCTTCAACTGTCAATAGCGCATTAGCATCTACTGTACCAGTACCAATACTAACTTTATCTTCAGAAGCGTCAGTAAATAATAAGTTAGCATTATTGCTACCTTCAACTCTAAAATCAATATCGTCTGATATATCATTAACTACTACATCTCTTGTAGCGGCTCTAAGTCTCATAAACTCTGTAAGATTTCCTGCTTCAATTAAATTAAAGGTTATATGACCATCTTCACTACCATCTGATGTATCATCCATACCTCCTTCAATTGTAGCATAATCTACTTCTTGGGGTGTACTAGCATCATTTTCGCCTCTAAAAACAATTTGACCTATTAAATCATTATCGTCAATATCTGCGGCTGCATCATCACCATTTCTAAACAATACCATATTAGGCGCAGAAGTAGCAGCACTACCTAAAGTTCCTTCTAAAATAAGATGGTCGCCCGAACCAGCACCAACTACATGTAAATTAGCATCGGGGCTATCTGTACCAATTCCAACAAAACCTGTATGGTCAATTGTCATTTTTACAACAGGGACATTAGTCGCCCCTTGTGCATTATCAGTTATTGCGAAGTCTAATGCCATTCCACCATCTATATCATGGTCATAGGTTTCTGTTGCTCTTGGAATTAATGCCGCTAAAAACTTAGGATTCTCGGTTGTAAGTTGAGGGTCAGTGGATAGAAACTTAACTGCGCTTCCAAACTTAGAAGAGCCTGCATTCATACCTGCGCTTACTACATTTATTCCCGACATTGCATTAGTAAGTGCCGCAATGCCTATTGATGTGTCCTCAATAGTTAAAACCGCATCTGTACCTTTAACATGTAATTTAGCAGTTGGGGTATCAGTACCAATACCAACATTCCCTTCATCATCAATTCTCATTCTTTCTGCTAATGTTCCAGCATTAGCAGTAGATAATACTAAACTCCCATCATCAACTCCATCTGCATCATTAACTGCACTAATTCTTGCACCGACATAAGTAGCCGGACTACCGGAATTAGAATCATAATTTTCTAAATCAATTCTTGCATAATCCGTACCCGTAGCGTTTCTTGCTCCTTCAATACTTAATGTTCTTGTTTGTCCTAAATCAGCACTTCTTGATATTGTCGTATCTCCGCTAACTTCCAATGCAGTAGTTGGTGAAGCAGTTCCAATACCTACTCTTGAAGTAGAACCATCAATTCTCATTATTTCTTGACCTGCACCGCCACCATCTGAATCATTTGCTTTGAAAATAATATCTTTATCGCTGGTTACATTCTCTATAATAGCATCATCAGAAGATGTGGATAATTTTAAATCAGTACCGACTGTAACTCCTGATTGTAACACCAGTGTAGACTCACCTTCAACGGCGGCTATTGCTGCTGCGTCATTATAGGCAGTAGCACCATCAGCAACATTCAGCATAGTGCGTACATTAGCAGGGGTGATTTCTTCAATAACACCAGCACTTGCAGAATCTCTACCGAGTATGCGGTCTGTCGCTGATACATCCTGTATCTTAGCATAGGTTATTTGGTCATCACCAACATGTGCTGTATCAATTGAACCATCAACATAGTGCTGACTGTCAATCTTATCGTTACCTATGGTTACAGCACCAGCACTTATGGTAACATCACCACTTACAGTAGTCCAAGAAGGGTCACCGTTTGCATCAGCGACGAGTAGTTTACCGTTAGCACCAGCCGCAAGATATGAAGGGTCACCGCTTGCATCTCCGACTATGATTTTACCTCTTACTATACCAGCCATCTTATCGAGTGTGACAGCGTTAGCGGCTAGTTGAGGGGTGTCTATGGTATCATCCATCAATAGACTAAAGGTTGGGTAATCAGCATGGCTCACAGTACATACAAAACTAGCACAAGTAGCAGCCGCTATTTCATAATAAGTAACCATTGTACTACTCGAAGAAGATGTAAGAGCGAACCTTACATAATTTGAAGTGTGTAGATTTCTAATATGTATTACATAACCAGCAGGGAATGTACCATTTGTTATGATATTAGCATTACCTCCGGGTGTGAGTATGAGTATGTTAGCATCTGTTGATGTGAGCGTAAGACTGGTCGCTGTACTTGTTAATACACGGTCAAATAATGAGCGAGTGAAACGAGCGGCGTGTGTACCACTATAGTAGACTACATCTTTATCGTTATCACCAGCAGTAGTGCTACCGAGTTGACTTCCATAGGACTGCCATATAACACCGTTAGCGCCTAAAGCACCATGTTGACCAGTGCCATGAATCTGAGCCAAAGCAGTGTGGTCATCAAGTTCAGCAGTAGCACCTACAGCACCAGTAGTGACTGGGGATAAGTAAAGAGGAGAAGGTCTGACGAACACACGCTTATCATTGTACTCAGATAACGCTTGAATGTTAAGGTTACCAGCAGTAGTACCCCCGCTATTAGTAGCACGTATTGTACCTAATACTATTGATTGACGATTTGCCCCAGCACCACCACCAGTCTTTAGATAAGAAGTAGCACCACCAGCGATTGTAGGATATGCCCCCGATGCTGTAGTAATTGGTGTTGTTTGAGTAACCTTCAGTCCTTCAGCAGTAGCGACAACTACGAAAATACACTCTTTACCACTATCTATCTCTACGAAAGTACCTATCTTCTCAGTAGTAGTTTTTGTTAAAGTAACGGTGATATTACTCCCACCACCTATAGCATAAACAACTCCGTCTAGTATGACATTACAAGCCTTGACTATGAACTGATTAGCCGCTGAACCTGCACTTATAGCACCGGGTAAATCAGGCGGGTCGTTTCTATCGCTATCACCGTAGGCTGTATCATTGGGTAACAATATACCATTTCCATGTACACCTTCGTATAAGTTAGTCAGAGATGGAGAGAGAATATGGTCGCCATCTTTTAGTCCGTCGTTAGTGCCATCTGTATGTCCTGATAATGGATTATTTGTACTCATTACTTCACCTCAATTAAAACTTGGATTCTCACTTCATTTTTAGTGGTTTTGTTGATTGGTAGTATAGTGTGTCTAGCCACTGGTGTGAATGACGATGTGCCCCTGAACTGTATGTAGACCTCTTTAATTGTATCAGTAAACGACTCAGTCGCAGGTATGAACCCTTCGACTAAGATAGTGCTATCGTCTATTATTCTCACTGTAGGATTGATAGTCAAGGCTGGTCTACCAGCAGAACCATCCGAACCTGTAGACGGTGTTCCATCGAAACCAATTACCATTTCATTGATATTACTAACAATTGTATCTAATAGAGTTCTTTTTATGTGGTCACTTATCGGCATTCTACTCACTCCTAACTGGGGTATTTTTACTTCCACCTATGGTTTCTTGGCTACTAGTAGCACCGAGAGTACCCCTACTCATGGCCCTTCCTATAACAAAGCCTGAATCTCCATGTCCCTGAATTGTAATAATTGGAATTGTAACAATTTTAATCTCCCCAAATAATGAAAAGTTAGTTTCAGTTATCTGCTCAACTGTGTTTGGATTACTACCTATGCTTTGAACGCCTTCGGATATACCTAGTAATACGCCCTCAATACCTGTATCTAAAGTCAAGAAGACAAGGTCAGCAGTGTTATTCACTAGATTATGTTTAACCTCAACCAAAATGCGCCTTACTCCATCGTATTCAATAATTTTACCGGGCCTTAAATCCCACGAAGAAGGATGACCGTTACTATTTTGACTACCTTTCAATAGGTTATTTGCTTTTAGTATACTATTACCCACCATTCTAGCCTGTTGATTACTACCTACAGTAAAATCTTCAACTACTAGCGGCTCTTGTATAACCTCAGCACCAAGACCACTTTGACGCTCACCGTCATTAACTTCAGCACGTGCTTTTTCATTGACGGCTAATGCCTTACCCTGCACTATAATTCGATTACTAGTGTTATCTACAGGGTTAGAAGATGCTGTACCTGTTCGCATTGAACTATTTACAAAACGACCTGCTTCAGCAAAATTAAACGGTACATAGAGCAGACTACCAAACCTCTCAAAGTAAGTTATGTAATTATCGTGCCTTCCTAAGAATCTTAAAGCAGTAATTAAGTTAACACCATAGAAATCTGCGGCTACGAACTTTGTGGTAAAACTTCTACGGTCATTACTAGAATTAGATGGTGAGATTGGTAAAGCAGTATTAATTGAAGTTAAGTCACCTGCTACTTCATTACCTAATCTAATAGCCATGTCGGTAGTACGTAGACCAACATCAATAGGTTGAGCAGCGTATGCCCGCTTAGAATCGAATCCTAACTCTTCAAGAGTGCTACCCTTCATGTTACGTACAGCGAAAACTGTACCTTTACTTCCACTGGAAGTAGAACCTAGCGCTAGTCTTTCAGTTTGCCTATCTATAGCATACAATAAAGGCGGAGTATTTGAAGCAGCATCGTTTCCTTCTAATTTAGAGTTCATGTAATATATCGCAGAAGTAGAATCGTGCCCTGCTGTAGGTGTGTGAGTCAAAACAATACTATCTTCACGCTCGTCAATATCATAAGAGTGAGTAGATGCGATTGCGTAAGATGTTGTGTTGCGCTTCCTTAGTGTAACTTTAGACTTACTAGAACCCTGTTTAGTTATTTCACCTAAGTGAAGTGCGTTATCGACAAATACTGGTTTACGTGCTTGCTTCATGACAACATTGGTGTCACCCGTCGTACGTTGCTGTGCTAAGTAAGGCATCAAGCATCACCACTGTGGTCTGATGTACTATAGGTTACATCCTTTTTATGTCCTTTTGAGTGTAAAGATTGACTGAATCGGGGCTTTATCGAGAAATCTTTACCGCTTCCAGTACGTCGAAGAGCATCACTTCTATAATGTTGTAGTGTATTTTCAGTTATTATAAGTCTAGTTACAGTGGACTTTAATGTATCTTTATCGAATGTAGCCATTCCTGCACCGGGTAATTTAGGCCCCTTAGATACAGGTACTGTATCGCTACTACTCTCCATGAGATACACTGGTTGGTAAGGGGCATTTGCATTAGGTAAACTAGCACGCATGTAAGAAGTAGCAGCAGCGCCAGTAGACTCGTAAACAAATAACCCATACTTACCACCTGATGTGGCTGAGTAGTACGTATTACCGTCTTGAGGAGTGCTACCTGCTACATTTCTATCTGACCTAAAGACTTCAATGTGTTTATTATCAAGTAACCTTACAGGTCTTACCATAAAGCGTACCGTTGAATCCACTAAATTATGTGGATTAGAGACGCTTCCACTAGTTTGGTAAGGATTGCTAGTAGTTGATGTACTACCCCTACCCCATCCAGTATCATCGAATGGGTTAACGAAAGAGTGAGACTCAAGAATGTAAGTACCGCCTAGTGCCTTGATATTACTAGTGTGACTGAAACGCATTACACCACCATGAGGTTGAGCAGCAAATGATAGAGAGGTTAAATCATAATCTGCTAATGTCTGAGAGCCGGACTGCATACCACCTTGGAGTACAACTCTTTGTCCTACACCTGTATCTGAGTGTAGACTATGAGCCTCAGTATTGATTGCTACCATGTCGTTGCTTACACCTGTGGAGCGAGACTCTATGTTTTCACCATCAATACCTATCCTTGGGCTTGAGCGTGAAATAGGTTCTGTGTAAACAGATGTCCCACTAATACTCTCAACACGTTCACTAACCGCTGCTTCGGGTTTCAATAAACCATCCTCTGCTACATCTAATCTAGCACTTATCCCACGTTCTAATTCATCGGATTGTAAGGTGTCATTCCTTGGGCGCATGTAACCTTGACTAAATGTAGGCTCAGCAGTATGATGAGATAATACAACCCCTGAACCCTCATAGACATCGCTTAATTCAACTAGTATATCCTCATTGAATTGAGTTGGGTATCTAATACCACGTCCTCCACCCATGTCACCTACTCGCATAGCGTTTGTAGGAGCAAATACATCAACCAAGATGTCGCTGTTACCACTGTTAGTGTTATTCAATCTACCACCGAAACGTGGTATTACTGCTGAAGGAGAGCCTAGAACATCACCACTACTGTCAATTATACCTTTGAGGTTGACAATAGGTGAGCCATTGTTGTACAGTCTAGCGTAAGGTGTACGATTGTTAGTACGGTCATATTCGTAAGCGTCGCCAGCGTCCCAAGCAGGTTTGATACCAAAGCCTCGTACTGGCGCTCTCCTTACATCTTCACCACGAGTGTTACCCCACCAATCTACTAAGTAATATCCAACAGCCCCTTCCACTGTACTAACTCCTAAACCAGCATGGTCGCCCCACCAATCACGAGGAGCGGTTGAAGCGTTACGAATGATACGAACGGGGCAACCAAAGGAGCGAGTCATACGTTGACCATCACTGTAACGCACTTGCCATTCTGCTTTGTCAGGACCAAGCATACCGCTGAAATTAGTTTGTCTCTCCATAATACCAACATAGGTTGTTGGTAATGTGACACTACTAAGACTTGAATCGCTGGAAGCCCAAGTTTGTGACTCATACTCGGTCAAAGGACCTGCTTTGTAACCAACTGTGAAGTTACTAGCACCACTATGTGTTGCGGCTTCCGTGAATGCACGCATACCATAATGACCCCATTGGGGTCTGTTCCACGGTTGGCGTAGACCAAAGCGATAGCCAAACGGATAAGAGCGTGTAGATACAAGACTAGAAGCAATAGCAAGACCGCTACTTACAGAGTAATTACCGTCATCATCAGCATCTTTCCAGTGCTTACCACCGGCTGCACTTAGGTTACGTGGTATATGCCAAGCGGCAGACCAAGCACTATAGCCTTCTAAGTTGCTTACTAGAGGCCCACCCCTACTACCACAAGGCCAGTAATGACTCAGCATGACTGTAGCGCTACCTTGTGCCTCGTAGCCCGTCATAGCGTGTATATTAGCAGCGGTATCTACACTACCGTCTGCATCTTTGAATACAGTTGAGCCAGTTGCTGGTGTATAGAATAGATTCTCTGAGAAGGTAATAGTGGTTGTTGGATTAGAGAATGCCTCACTAGCAACTTTACCTATAACCTTACCATCAGCAAAGATATAGTCACCAGCGTCAAACTGAGCCCGAATATCCGTGTTAAATGTTAGAGTGTTAGTAGTAGCACCAGTAGTAACTTGACTAATTTTAGTAGGGGGCTTAGGTGTCTTGAAGTCAAGATTGAAAGGACCTAAACTAGCAGCATAGTTTACACTATGATAGTGTATGGTTTCAAAGTGCTCAGGCATACTATTGTATGCTGCTTTATTGACTGCTCTATCAGAAGTAGCATTACCCCATGTTCTACTACCATCGGAGTAGAATGTATGAGGTCTACCCAAATTAGGATGCCACATAGATAGGAAAGCGTCAGGCGTGTAAAGAGCGTTAGTGTCTCTAGTTCCTTTTCGTAATTGGTCTAGGTTTTGCATTAAGACACTAGATTTATTGTCTTTAAATAGTTCAGAAGCAAACTTAGTAGAGTAAGGTAATGATAATCTAAGTATAGCATTAATTGGAGGCATGGTGGTTTCTGCTGTTATGAATCGAGTAGGTCTATTCATAGTAGCACTAGAGTAAGTATGACCTGAGCGTTTAGTGTATGATAATGTTTGAACTATTCCATTAGCGTCAGTGTATATCAGTTTCTGATTATAGTAAGGTACTTCGGGGAAGAATGAAGCATCATCAACATCTACATAGTTACCTGAACTAATTCCTGTGACTCTAGCGACTGCTACTAAAGATATGTTTTCAAAAGTTTGTGAGTATATATCAGGACTAATAGAAGGATAACCAGCAAGTGTTAATTGAGCACCTATACATCCATGAGAGGGCCTACAGAACTCGTAATAGTTATCTAAGCGATATAACGCTAGATGCGTAAAACCATTAGAAGTGCTATCATCAGGTCCTACTTTGTGAATTATACTCCACCAAGGTATGTTGGATGTATACCCCGGTGTAGCATTAGCGAACATACCCACAGTATATGGTAAACTTCTGCGAGTAAACGTAGGGGATTCGCTACCCTGTACACCAAGTGCATTATAAAGCAGCATTGGTGGTGTATTGGTAAACTGACTTCCGTGGTCAGGGTCATAGTCTAACATTATTTCATTAATGAAAATCTCACAGCCCCTTACGTCAGCAAGAGTGGCTTCAGCGAGGATAAGAGTCACCCCACCAATAGGAGAGCCACCTCTCTCACTATCATATTTTATACCGACTACAAGATTAACCTGCTGACCTGTCAGTTCACGTGCAGTACCATTAGGTAAAGCAGTTGCAGTGCTATGATTATGATGGAAACCTGTAATTTGATGCTTTCTCAGGTTAGGCTGTATAACAATCTGATAAGCGCCTACTTCAGCAGGGTCAGGGAAGTGACCATCTTGGGTGTAGTTAGCACCTGCTTCAAGTATTATAGAATGCCCTCCTAGTTTATTCATATCACCAGCAGTTCCTTTGGATGCTAGTATACCATAGCCGTCATAACGCACTTTAGTTTCAAACATTAATGTGAATGCTCCACCATGTATGTCACTAGGTCCACTAGGTGTAGGGGTTAAACTACTAATTCTTAGTTGCGGACTAAGTGGATGTAAGTAATCTGTAATTGATGTTCCTAGTGTAGTAGTTGTAGGGTTCACATTATCTAAAAGTTTTATTAAATCAGGATTTTGTAAACTAGCCCTTGTTTCAATTTCGTGCTTACTGTATAGACCTTGATAAGCGGGATGAGCCCAATGTCCCGGTAGCATTGGCATGGAAGCATTTACGAAATGATGCCCCATGCGAGGCATTGGCATAGGTGTTAACTGTGGTTTATTGTATCTGTTGATAATTAAAGTATTTTGATTACCACTAATATATTCAGTATGAGCCATATCAGGACTGTTACCGCTAACTTCAGCGTGGTCACGAAGTCTACGTGCTGCGAAGAAACGAGTGCTACCTGCTGGTATGTAGTAAGATGGTGATATGGTGATAGTTGATGTACCTAGGTTATCTGCTATGAACTGGTCAAAGTCAATATCCCCAACTACTCCTGTGAACGTAGCACCGCTAATACCAGTGTAAGATAACACTACACTATCTGTAGTAGTAGCAAGGCGTAAGAAGCGCCTATTGTCACTACGCTCTTTTGTAGCAAAATCAGCATCAAAGATAGTCGCCGTTATAGTAGCCGATGCAGTTAATGTACCGCTTGCATAATTTGAAACTGTAAGCGATTGATTTTGTATACCGTTAGCGTGAGTGTAAGAATTAGGGAATCTTTCTGTATGGCTATGTCCCATTTTAGTAACATGGAAAAAGAGCGTACGGTCATGTAATTCATAAGAAGATGCTAATGTGTTATCATTAGTTGCTGAGCGCCATGACTCCTTAGTGCTATCAGGATAAGTGAAATCTCTATCTACGAAGTCAGCATCTTCACGAGGGGGAGGCTTACCTTCACTTACGTGTTCCCAACCTGACTCATTCATCGTAGGGGCTAATCTAGGTCCCTTTACTACGTTATCAAACAAATGACCTATGTGTGAGTGCCCGAGGTCAGGATGTATCATACCACCGTCACCCATAGTTTCATTTTGATATGCTTGTAATTTATCAAATCCACTACGTACTAGTATATTTCCGGGTATAGAATCAGGGTCAGGTAATTGAATGATTAAGTTAGGAGATAATGATGAGTTAGCAGTTGCTGGTGCAAGACCACTAACAAGCCTCTCTCCAGTCGGTCTAAACGCACGGATAATTACACCGAGAGGAGAGCCGCCGCTCAACACGTGTGTTTGACCTGTATCATCAACTACATTCATATCTTCAAACTGTAATTCTTCATTAGGAATATCTAGCACATTTTGAAGCGCTATAGGGTGTTTACTAGCCAGTTGAGGATGTGATAGTTCTTGTGCTTGTAATATAGGTAACATGGCGCTGTTTGTAGTCTCAAACGAGAATCTAACGTTACCATATATTTTTTCTCCTATAGTGCGTTCAGTACCAGCAGCACGAGTATCTGCTAATTCACCAGTACCTCCTATGTTAATGCCGCTAACACGATTGATAAAAGGAATAGCACCGAGTCCACGAGCATTAACGGCTGGCATGGATAGACTACCACCGTCCATTCTCTTCCAAACTATATGTTCAATGTTAAAGTTGTCAGCGGGAGAGCGGTCATACATAGCGTAGCCATTAACATCACCAATCCAAAATGTATTTTTCTGTTTAGTCCCACCGAATAAAGAAGAAGGAGCGACTGAAGCAGAATTGTAAAAACCATCAGATACATTTCTTTGAGCACCAGCACTTGCTGAAAAGTGCGAGCCTATGCTTTTATCAACATCTAAGAATAAGTCACCAGTTTTACTTAGGCAAGGTTCAGCATTTTCTAATTGGGTATCAGCAGTAAGAGTCGAATGTAAAGTTATAGCAGCATTGAATGGACTACCATCTAAAGCATTAGATGCTGTATAGTCTGCTATAGTAGGGAAGACCGTACCATCTCTAATCAAAGCCTCAACGTTAGGTCCAGCATTTGCAGGGGCGTAGAACCTATCCTGTCCATGTATTCGGTCATCCCATCTAGTTGTACCTGCTTTAGTAAAATCCGCAGCCCTACCTAAAAATATCCAGTCTCCGCAACTTTTGTGACCGTTACGGTCTGTCTTGGCTATCAGTGCTAATTCTGATTCATGTGCTACGACTAATAGAGCACGTGAATAAATACCTTGTTTATGTGTCAACTCCTTTTGTAAGTCAAGTTGATTTGTAAGTATAGGAGTGTTATGATAAACACTAGTTTCAACATTTTGGAATGTGTAACTACCAGTAACGGCAGAATCCATTTGTGCTTCATCATGAGGTCCATCAGGATTGTCTTCATTAGGGAAATTAGCAAGAGCACTACTACCGTCGTTAGGTGGGCTACTTTCAGGACTATTTGGCATAGGTGCTATGACTGGTATATGACCGAAAGCATTAGCGCAACCTATGCTGTTACCATAAGGTGAGAAGCCTAATGAAGAATGCCAAGCACCAAGACCCGCTGCAATTCCATTTCCTACTGATAAAGTATTGAGATAAGAATAACGATTGCCGGACCAGCCTACAGCACCAATCGGTTTAGTTCTGTCAATTGCATCTACTAAACCGCTAAAGTGTACTCTGTTGTACGCTAAACGTTCAGTGGTACTTTCGTCTAGACCTACAGTGTGTACACCCGCCTTAGTCCATACATATATTTTATCAACGTTAGCAGTGTTGATAGTAGGATAAGTTAGAGTAGCGCTGTCTAATTTGTTATCCCAAGTTGCTGATGTTTCAAATCTAAGATTACCAGTTATTCTATTACGCCCTATGAAGAACTTAACATAGTAGTCTGAGCCGTTTAGGTATACAATCCTAGAGTGATAAGGAGCAAATGCTGGAGTATTTTGCGCTACTAAACCTGTAGCAAAACTGTTGCTGGTACGCAACCAACCCGTTTCAGGTATGTTTCTTGCATCGCTTTCAGTAGTACCCATGTTCAAGACTATAAAGCAATCATGTAAGTCATTGTTTGAGTTTTGATAAGACACAATCTTAGAGTCATCTATCTCTCTCCAACCATAACGGTCTTGACGCATAGCATTACCCATACTCGGCATGAATGTACCACCCATAGATTTGAGTGCTCCACCCCCGGGGAACGTGTTTATAGCAGCACCTAATACACAGGCTAACTCTTCACCATTTTGACATCTAGTGCCATCTACTACTATGTATTCCATGTTAACATCTGATGTCGTTAAAGTTTGAGCCTCAAAAGCACCGCCTGAAGCACCGTAGAGAACTTTAGTCGTTAAAGGACCAGCGACACGGAATGCAGTAGGGTGTAATTCATTCCCGGAGAGTTTGGCGACCCTGCTATTATTACTAGGATGAGGTGGGTTGAAAGTAATCTGATTATCTAACCAAGTACCACCGGGATGATACCCACCATCCATATGGAAACACCACTCTGAGTTGCTCGCCATAGAGCCTCCCATAAACACAGCATGTCTCATAGGGTGAGCCTTTCTATATTCGTGAACTTCAGTATCGGTTAAGTTAGTTACACCTAAGTTAAACATTTCACCATACATACGACCTGATTCAGGTCTTTGCTTTAGAATTGCTACATTTGGCCTACCTTGAGGCGGTTCCCAGTTTAGGGTTTGCCGCCAATGGAAGCGATGTTTTCCTAATTGATAGGTTGAACTTTCAGGGAAATAAAAACCATCATGATTAGCGATATGGTTAGGCATAAAGGAAGCATTACCACTAGTGTAAGGCACAGCAGACCATCCATTTCCTACTGTTATTGCTCTACCCGGATGAGGCTCAAACGTATTTACAGGAGTAGAAACTTCTTGAGTATATGGGAATGCTTGACCGGGTCCATAAATTAAGTAGGTGGTTTTGTTTTCAGTGGCCGTTACATGGTCGCTGTAACGAGCAGTTGGATGAGCGAAACGTAGAACTAATGGAGAAGGAACTTGAAGATGAACACCACTACTATACACAGTACCAGTGGGATGTTTATCATTTACTCCCTGACTCCCTGCTTTCAAATCAGGGCTAAGCACGTTGTCTTTGTTAAAGAAGGGTGGATTGAGACTACCTCGATGCTGGTTTAATAAAGCAGTACCGGGGAAGAAGGCCAAGATAGCGTTACAGTCTAGTAAAGAAAACGATGACAGTGTCTCATTTGCGTTTTGTATACCAGCAACACCGTTGGGGCCATTTGCATATGCGTGTGTATATTTATCACTGTAGTCATTCTTGGTCCCGTCATTAACGTCAATGGTAACCCCACTAAAACCACCACCAAAGAATAGTGGAACCCAATGGTCACTACTATCTCTACCACCACGGAAGAATACTTGCGGTGTTGAGTGTAGGCTACCTAGCACACGAACACCCGCAGTAGTAAAGCATCTATGGTCAGCAAAGCGTTGAGCAACATCTGCTGCTCCTGACCCTACTGTACCAAAATCATCACTCTTAGTAATAATATCCAATTTAGTCTGCGAGTTTGCACCATTTTCACTAGTAACAAATGCTGTATCTTGTCTATAAGAAAATAATGATTTACTACCAAATGAGGCTAATTTAGTTATAGAGGCTCCACCGCCATCTGTAACAGCAGCACCTTCAGCACCAGCAGGGCGCACGAAGTGCCATAGTTCATTACCGCTATCAAGGATTACATCAGTAGCAGTAATTTCATTAATCTCAAGAGTTGGGTTATTAACCATAGGAAGTATATGGTCACCGGAATAAGCAGTAAACCTAGCACCGTTAAGATTCTTACTCCAAGTATCAGTATTTACTGCTTCGTTACTAGAATCTACTAATATAGGAGTAGTAGTGTTTGCGTTAGAACCTCTACCTTTACTGATAATTTGAATAATTGTATGTGGTATGTAGCCGCATTCCGCTCTTAAACCAGCATCAATTTGTGCGTCAGTAGCAGAGCGGTTGCTACTACCTAAAGTCCCATCATGTTCTACTTTCTCAATGTCACCATGCTCGATATGTGCTGCTTGAATAGACATGTCTCTATGAATACTTGCTGTAAAGAAATTAGAAATAGGCCGTATATTTCTATTGGTGTTAAATGCACGAATACGTATAGCATCTGACTCTACCCCCCATTCGCCCAATGTTCTACCATCAGCGGCAAAGAACTCTCTACAGTCAAATGGTGTACCCTCCTGAACGTTTGGATTAGACAAGTTGATAGTTGCTGTGATAGCAGCAGCGAGAACTTCATCAGTCAGTAGAGTAGTCCAGTTCAAACAAGATGAAATTAAACCTCTAATGTAAACGCTAGTAGCACTATTACCAAAATCAGTTGGAGTGGTAACTACAGTAGAAACACCAGCAGCCTGACCTTGTGATGCGTTAAAATCATCTCCTTGTACTCCATAGAAATAGTGTATACCTGATACCACGTCACGATGCGTATAGGAATACACATGACCGAAAGTACCCTTAGCGTCAGCATGATTAAACGGGTCAGAGATTTGTATAAGCCCGTTTTTCAATGGGAATCCCATATAACCTAGAACATCAGGATGAGGGCATGAGTCGTAAGGTGCTCTCATTTGAACTCTAATAGTATTACTAGAATAGTGAACATCAACATCATAAGCAGCGTTAACAGATGGAATGCCATTCCACCTATTACCACGCCAACCTATCAAATCAGCATTTGAGGGGTTAGGGTCAAATCGACCAGTAGCGTCGCCTAATCCGTGCATATGGTGACCTATTGTGAATCCACCCTGCCCTACATCACGGTCATCTATGTAAATTATAATCTCATCTTCTAAGGTGTCAGGAAGTTGAGTCTCATCAAGAGTAAATGCCTCATCTATTGAACGGTACACTATACGAATACCATGTCTATTCCCTAAATGGTCTTTAAACTCAAATCCATACAAAGGTGTGTTACCTATAGAGTCGTGAGTCACTTGATTAGATGGTATGTAGTTACTATATCTAGTAGGTAATGTAGCCGATGATTGTGTCTTAGCAATATCGCCGTATTTTTTTGTGAATCTTTTATCACTCTTGCGCCCGAATCCCCAAGTACCAGCATCAGGAGCGAAACCGGGTACACCAGCAGCGACTAATCCTCCTAAGTTTACTCTAGCAACTGCTTGTGTGCCTACTCTTAGCCCTTCTGTAAAACTAGTAGCGTAGCCTTCTACTTCAAGTGATTCAGTGTTAACCGTATTATGGGATTGACCTGAGCCCGTTGTCATAGAAATGGCCCTGTTTATAGGGTCTGATTCTTCATCACCACGCTGAGCAAAGTCATTAGAAGATTTTATCTGTGTTCCTGTTTCATCGGGTAAAGTATACTGACGTAAACTTGTAATAGGAGCAAATGGTCTTCCGTGCTTATTTAGCGGCATCGGAGCGGGGTGCATGTTTTCACCACTAATCTCTTCAGGTTGACACCAAAATGTTCTGAATCTCCCTCCATGTCCAATAAGGAACTCAGGTTGATATGTACTTTGACCACGAGCGTTGTCCAACCACACGCAGAAATTACGACCAGTAGCACCCGGTACAGTGCTATGTATAATTATAGAATAACCCTGATTACCATTAATATCTTGCACTACCCTACCTAAATGTGCTCTAAGATAACCCATGTGGCTACCACTATCTTGTGTATCGAGTGCCTTATCTACATCCCACCAAACTGCGGGGTCGTGAGCAGACCCTGTTTCATCATTTACGCTATTAGTTCTAGCATTCTTAGCACCTGCTTGGTTAATAATTCTAACAACTTCACGAGCAGCAGCCTCTACGTCAGTAACACCGTCACGTGTTCCTACTTGACCACAGTCTATTGTTAACCTTCTAGTGAAGTCCATGTCAGTCCAATGCTTTAGATGTTGAAGTCTATTCTCACGCATGTTTGACAAGTCGAGACTACTAGAGCGTATACCACGTAAGGCTAAGAATGCTGGAATGACTCTTGTACCATCAGGAGTATCAAACAATGTAGAAGGGTCACGTATAGATGCTCCTGTTTTCGCCTCACGATGAATTGTCAATTTAGTAACAAAGTCATCTAGGCTAGACCTCGTTTTGCGACTGTATTTATGTAATTCATTAGCCCAATAAGGTAATACAACTGCATCTTGAGTTCTAGGTAAAATACTGTCCCCTATAGCCCTTTCAGAAAATGAGCCACCTGTATGATAACCTGTGTGTACAAAGTGACCATGTCCTTTTCCATATTGAGTTAATCTGTTAGAAGCGGTGAGATTTGTTGGAATCCCTGCGGGGGATATTCTCACACGATACTTACCACCCGATGCTCCTGATTGAGTAACTGTAATTACATCATCATGAGCGTAACCTGTTCCAGCGGCATTGATAACAGGAATCTGTAAAATACCTTGGTTAGTACCGCCGCCTCCAGCCGATGTGATATTAACAGTCAATCCTGAACCACTTCCAGTAGTAGTGGTCGCTAAACCTGATGCTGGTGAATAACCAGTACCTCCTTCTTTACCGTTTGCTCCAGCGCCGTTTGGATAAAAGGTAACTAAAGAAGTAACTATTCCTGAAACAGGTGACTGCATACTCGATGCTGAATAATTATTAGCAATATCATGAGCGTAAGCGCTCTCCATAAATCTTGAACGCATAGTGGGTCTAACATACTTATTTTGACTTGGGAAACCATTAGCGACATCAATTTGAGTCATAAAGGCGTTTTGACTACCACCGTTATACTTTATGTTGTGAGTAACCAAATCAATTTGGTCACCACCTGTAGCAAGATTGTAACCAGTAGTATGTCTTTGGAAGCCAATTTCTGCTACCTTTGGGCTAGTTTGAACTTGCATCTGTAAGTCTTGGAATGCAATAAACTCACGGTCATGAGCGCAATCATAAAGCAAAACACGAGCATGATTATCACCTTTCAAAGTAGGGTCGAGATAAGCAACAATAGGAGCATTTGGATTATCTCCCAGTAGATTTATGTAATTTTCTTCTATGGTCTTGTTTACGTGCTGGAGATAATTTTCAGCAGTTTCTCTACATGTATTACCAATCAAGAAGTTCTCAAGTGGAATACTATCACGAGCCTCATCTTGCATTGTACCTAATCCACCATTGAAACCCTTCCAAACTAATGCTTCATTGAACACACCACGACTCTTAGCAAATAATCCCTCTACTGCGTGAGGATTATTATACGTCATGTTAGCCCATATAGTGTCTCCTTTACGGAAGCCACCGGGAGCATACGGGAATACCCATGTTCTATTCAGGATAGCCTCATCATCATTCCTCATGATGTCATGACAACCAACTCTAAGATACACCTTTTTAGCAGCATCTCCTAGAGCGCTGTTCACCGCAGTCGCTACTGCGCTAGTCATACTACCATCTAAAGTTAGGACTGTATCAGACGAAGGTGTACCTTGAGCATGACCATCAGCAATAACAGTGACTTTACCTAGAAACTTAACGCTGTCAATAGTAGAGCCTGATATGGTTTCTATTTCAGCATACACATAGTCATCTTTCTGAACATTTAGGCTATTGGTATCTGCTTGTAGTAATCGCTCACTAGTAGTGTTTGTAGTAGTCAAAGCAGTAGTAGTGACAGTAGGTGATGCTTTAATAGTCCAAGGATGGCGTGCAGTAGGAGGTCTGAAAGTGTCACTGATATTGAGTGTTTTTTCTAGTGCTGAACTATCCTTATCATGGTCAAAGCCAAACATAAAACCTCTTTTCACTAACAAAGCCTCTTGGTCTAATATGTAACTAGCATGAGTTTTATTATAATAATCAGGTAGTGTACTACCTTTGTTGAAAATATCCTCAACTATAATCGAACTTCTAAAGTCATTAGGACTAGTAGGCGTGCTGCTTAAATGTGCAAACGTAGCAGTAGCATCACCCCAATAAATAAATCTTCTAGTGTCACCATTAGGTGACTTTATTTCTAATAGATAATGATAATCTCCAGTTTCGTAAACTATGTTACCATTACTATCAATGTTAGGTTGAATGTTAGGGAATGAAACAATATCTTCGTCTGATAGACTTAACACTACTAGACCAGTGAAAGTGGTCCCATTCATAATAGGCTCTACACCTATGATTTGACCTCGGGCTCTACCCGACTGTATGCGAGCAGCATGGGGGTTAGTAGTAGGTCCCGCCTTAAACTCAACAGCACTTACATATTGACGTAGACCATAGTCTACATTCCCACCTTGAGTTTTAACACTAGCAGAGTCATGATAGTATTCACTTCTTCTTTCTATAGAAGAAGACGGGTTCAAGAAACTACCAACTAGAGGAATTAAACTTTCACTTTGATAACCTCCTCCTACTAGTAGTTGCATACCTGCCTCATGTGTCTCCAAGAACTTCTCAGAATGAGCATAAAGAGCATCTTCAAACTGTATGAAACCATCACTAGAAGGGTCATTATTGTAAATAATCCACTCACCATTCGGTAAGAATGCCCTTTGATGTCGCTGTACTTCATCCACGTAGAAGTAAGACTTACCTGAACTACCTATGTCAGCAGCGGGGAATATCTCAGGATTACTAACATAGAGTTTGTAAACATCAGGAGTTGGACTAGTATCGAGAAGTGCCTCTCCTTGAATACTTGCACTACGAGTATGATTATTCTGTGATAGAGAATAAGCATAAGCGGAATGTGCGCTACGGTCACCGGGTGAAACTTCCTGATAGCGCCTTCCTACAGGTGAAGGATTCCAAGTATGTGCTGTCATTGTAGGGTCAAGATGTAACTTCAAAGAGTTATCAGGTCCCGGTAATATCCCATTAGGTATATCTTTGAAGAATTGCTGATTAAATAGAGGTATTTCTACTAGAGCACGTGTACTTGCGAACTGAGTACCTAACTGATAATCGTGAGTAACGGTGTCCATTGACTGAAACATTCTATCGTTAACAGTAGAGCCATCGGCAGTAGCGTTCTCTACATAAAAATTACCATCACCGAGTATTACTTCACCAATAGAAGCATTAACTATACTATTACTACTAACGGCCCCTGCTGTTGAACTGAGTCCTGTACTCCCAACCCACTCATAGAAATTAGCGACCTCTGACCCGTCACTTAGTACGAATCTACCACTACCAACATCAGAATCTTCAAAGAAGAATGCCACGCCGTTCTTATTACTATACTCAGCACTAGCCCCACTTCTCAAAAATAAGCGCCCTTTCTTAGGGAACGGATATGTACCCCATGATTTCAAATCATCAGCGCCGTTGTTTAGAGCACGCACTTCAATGAACTGAATACGGTCAGCGGCGGTAGTGTCACGGTCTGTACGGACAGATACAGCGTGACAAGAAAATCCAAACCTTGTGTTATAAGGCAACCTCGATAGTGTGCTTGGGTCGAATGATGGGTTTGTATCATACGCTCCTTGCCCTACTCCTCCTAGTGTGACAGTCACTACTGGGGCGTTAGGGTCTATCTCCTTGACTACGTGTGAATCAGGGCTCCCTGAACCTATTTCGTCTACGTTTCTGTTGATAATTGCTGCATTTATACCGACACATTTTACCGTAGTAAACCTCTCTGCGCCATCTTCTCCTTCTTCTTCAATAACGCTACGTAGTTTTCCTCTAGTCATTAAGTACATTATACTAGCAAAGTGAGAATCATTTCCGTTATCTGCTACTGCTTTTACATGTCTCAATTGAGCAGTTCTACTACGGTCAGATGGTTGCACGTAAATGCGTTGTTGTACACCCGGAGTCGTAGTAGCGTGATTGTCTATTATGTCGAACATTTCATGTACAGGTCCAGCAGATGCTGCTACCGCTATATCAAACTCACCAGCAGCACCCGAACTAGTTGATGCTGAAGGTCTTGGTGATGTGCTAAACTTACCTGCGTTATTAGCCTCTATAATCAAATGATGGAAAACAGATTCGTGACTTTCTTTAGAGGTATGTGATGCTGCTATATTTTGAGGAGGTCTTCTTGGTTCAGTAGTCATCGTTGTATAGTTTTGAGGAGTGTATCTTTCATCTAGTTCTGAGTCACTTTCAAAACCTTCACTGTTATCCCCAACCAAAGAATGAGTGAATGACGCTGTTGCTAAATCACCTTGAACAGGAGCAGAAATCTCAATGATACCACCCGGTGCATGTAGAGTCTTACCACTAGCCAAAGATGCTTCAATGGCATCTATTACGTATGTAGTCCCTGTAAGTAAGTGGTTAGAGGCAGGAACAGTTTTTTCGACCATTAACATTGGTGTGGTTTTACCCATGCTGACACCAGTAAAATCAATCGCATTGTAATGTATTTCAACATATGATGCTAAATTGTATGATGATAAATCAACTTCTAAAATAGCAACTCTACTAGTCTTAGATGGTCTAAGATGATGTTTACGTATGTTATCATCTGCATCATCTATACTTAGTGGTAAGGGGCCTTTCAAAGCGAATGGCATTGGGTTAAAACTTTCACCACCGATTGCTATCAATTTCCTAGAAGGGTCTGCTAATCCATTGTCTACCGAATCTGAGACAGTGCTAGATGAAGTAATATCTACTATTCTACTTTGAGCAATATCTCGATAATAATCTATTTTACTATTGATAGGAAACTGCTTCTCTATACCCTGCGCCGCTCCGTCATATATCAACTCAACAATATCAGCATTTCCAAATTGCTGGTCTAAGTTTTCTTCACTCGCTCTCGGCATATTCCTGAGATAATGATGACCTGTAACATGATTGAGTATGTGTCTACCTGAGTGTCCTATCTGAAATGATTCGTCTAATGTAGTAGGCCATGTAACAGCAAAGGGGTTATTGGTATCGTTAGTAGTCGTAGCCATTCTACTAGAGAAAACAATACCGTGTTGCTCAAAGTGACCTTCGTCAAGCACCATTTGACCTGTTCTATCAATAAGTTGAGATGCTAAGTGAGGTGGTTGATATGGCTTACCTGACCCATTGTCTAGTAAAAGGTCGGCGCTAACCACTACAAAGTAATCATCACCAGTACCACTACTACGAGAATGTAATACTGGTCTAAGCCCGTCTCCATTAGTAGAGCCGTCAAAATCTAAGTGAATACTACTTACTAGTATAGCCCCAGTGCTGACATTTATATTGTGTAAACGTACACGCTCAGGTGGAGATTGATTTGGCTTTTGAGTGTCACGATTTATAGAGCCGGGATTGATTAGAAGATTGTATGGGACATGAGGTATAGCACGGATGTTTTTTGTACCGGGTACAGTTTTGTAATCAACTACACTGTAGTTACCTGAAGAGTAAGGAGTGGCTGTAAAATCTATTGTACCACTGGTTATAGTTTTACCAGTTAGTTTAGACGCTAATAAAGCAGCATCACTTGTACTAACATTTATCGCTGATAAATTACTAGCAGAAGAGATAGAAGAGATGTCGTATATTCCTTCTATTGGCTCTATTGGCTCTTCAAATCTAAACAACGCTAGAGTATTGTTGTTAACTAAGGCTGCGTTACGAGTTGTCATTTCATTTGAAAATACAGAACTTATGTGAACGCTCTCAATAACTCCACGAAACTCACCGCCTGTTCCACCTATGTAGACGTGGTCATCAGACTCAGGTAAAAAGCATCTACCTACTGTCTCTTCAGCCATTAACTCACCATTGATGTGAAGACTAACTACACCTTTACTCATACTAGCAACAATATGAATTAGTGGTCTTTGGTTGATATTTAGATTAGTAGCATCATCCTTAGAGCCTACGAAGCGGTTGAAAGAGTCTTCAAACCCATTGTTAGTTGTACTAGGATATACAGTACCATTATAACCGTTTGAGATTTCTCTTGCTGTGGAAATTATGACTTTTCTAAAACCATTATCAGTTTGAAGATTAACCTCAAAAGATGCCGGTCCGGGTGTATCTACATTACCTAGTTTCAAACAAAATTGAGATGACTTCTGAAGTATCACACCACCGCAGTCAGGAGTAACCCATGCTTCTATTGCTATTTCTTTACCTAATGCGTCACTAATTACGCTGTTTACTCTAGCGCCTTGAGAAGATTCACTTATTATGTCAGAGGCGTTTCTTTCACCATCTGAGTTATCTCTACCTAGTTTACTAAATACACCTTGAGGGATAATGACACCGTCGCTTACACCATCAAAGAAAAGTGCGTGGTTGGATTGTAACATTATTGGCATTATTTCACCTCAACCTAGGAAGTCTATTGGTACAAAGACCATCTGATAAGTGTAGTGCTCTTCAGCAGCACTGTAAGAAACATCAAACTTTTGCACAGCGCCCTTAATTCCAGTTGTTTTATCAGACTCTTTAAAATCTACACCAGCCGCATTATCGTTAGTGTGTGACATCTTATCATTAATACCCACAGTTCCAGTAGGAACTAAGAAGTTTCTAGCAGCGTATTTATTACCATCGGGTGCTGTTATCATAGAGTTATATGGAATCTGAATACCTATAGGATAATCACCTAAAATATCCTCCCTTAACGCTGAACTTAACATACCTTGCTCTAATGCAGCCCCCGCAGTTGCTATGACTGCTAAAGTGTTAGAAACTGCACCAACAACACCCCTCATAATACCTGACGCAACGCCGCCTCTACCTGTATTGTGAAGTATACCATACAAGTCCTGCACTTTGTCACCGGCAGACTTACCTCCAGTATTAGAAGCATTTCTACCACCTTTGAAAAGTTCATTATAAGGTTCTATATTACCATTGTTTTCAAACTTAACAGAAGACTCCGCTATCATAGAGCCGGAAGTGCTTTGCGTAATTGTAAGTTTAGCATCTCCACCATTAGGAGCATCTGAAGCAGATACAGAAGTTGTAAAGGGGCTACCACTGATAGCCGCTATAGCACTCGCTACAGCAGTAGCCAATTGAGCAGGGGTAATGTATGTGCCAGCGCCAGTGAGATTTTTAACTCTAACAGTTTGAGCACTTACGTACCCTACTGAACCCCCGGTATCTCTTTGAAATGATATAGTGTGTGTAGTCCCATCTTGTCCTTTTAATTTCAAAAATCCGTGTTGGGCTGAAGCGTTACCATCGCCATTTGCTAAAGCACTTAAGTGTCCTTGGGATATATTTGGAATAGTACCTACTACTCTAGCATCTTGCATCCTGAACCCAAAATCTATTACTGCTGATGCAGACTTAGCAGATATTCCTCTTCTACCTAAGCCATCATCTGTAAAAATCCCTTCAATGATGATAGTAGAGTTAGAGCGATTCATATCTATCCCTAGACGTTGACCTCCAAAATAAGGTAGACTCATACCACCTACCTTTCTTTCTACAGACAGGGCTATACTCAAAGCCTGTAATTCCATACCATCTTCGTAACCGGCTTCCGCCATTCTTTCAGGGTCTTCAAAGTGCAACCTAATCGGAGAGCCATATCCATCACCCATGATTACATCCTCCCTCTCATAGTAGTGCCACCTATAGCACGTGATATTTCTTGTTGAATCATGTTACCCATAGTGCGAGCGAGTTCACGCTTGTCAGTGCGGTCTGTAATACCACTTGGATTGATAGTGATATTGAAGGTGTTACCTTTCCCACCGCCGCCTTTCATTTCCACAGGGATAGAGCGACCACCTGATAGAGGCACTACTGCTTCAGTACCGTGTAACACAGCAGGGTAACCACTCATAGGCCCACTAGCAATTCCACCTTCAGCAAGTTGAGGTATTTTATCTACACCAGTCATACTCCTAAGACTTTCACCTATAACGGGTAATTCATATCCTGTTACGTCATTGATAGTGTCAATAATATAATCATTTATAGCATTAACAATTGGCTCTACTACTGCGTCAAACGTAGATGCAAGACTGTCAAAAACATTACTTAGATTATCTAGTGAAAAGAAATCGCTTAAAGCGCCCGGAATAATATCACTCCAACTCCAATCAGGTAAAAGGTCCTTCCAAGTGAAGTCGAAGACTCCCATTACTAAGTCCCATCCTGACATCATAAGGTCTACTAAGAAATCCCATGCAGTCCCAATAGCGTCTAATCCAATTAAGAATGGGGTTATAAAATAGTCAACAAGGGGTACAACACCATCATTCCAATAGTCTTTAGCAGCATCAATAAACCCTGCCCAATCTCCAGTAGCAAGAGCAATAACTCCGCTAAAGAGTGCAGAAAACATTTCAAAAATAGGCATTACAAAGCCATCCCACATAAATGACATAGCCGAGGTTAAACCTCCCCATGCTAATTCAGCACCCGCTACTAGTAGGTCGAATGCCCCTACTACTAAGTCAATAGCACCTGTCCCCAAAGCACTAAACGACTCCCATATTGCCATTATCGTGGGACCTACATACTCCCAAAACTCATCGAAAATAGGCTGTATATTGTCATTCCACCAGTCCTTTATTGCTTGGAACTTCTCTTTTAGAAAATCCATCGCAGTACCAAAAGCACTCATTATAGCACTTCCAATGCTACTGAGTAGACCGCCTAGACTACTAAAGATACCACTGAGCCCACTAGCAGCAGAACTTAATCCGCTCATAGCCGTAGTTAAACCTGCTAGTGCTACCATCAAAAGTCCTCCAAATCGAGCCAGTCGTAATCTAATGACACTGTTTCACGACCCCCGCTTTTTGACTCTTGGCGCTGCCGCTTCTTTTGCTTTTCCTGTTGATTCCTACCAGCAAGCGCCCATGAGAGAGATTGTTGGAATGTCGCTGGAGTCATTTCATGTACCTCTTTTAGTGATATGCTGTAATGTGTTGCTACTACGTAAGCCCATAATTCTAATTGCATTTCTATGTCTTCAGGTGTGGCGACTAACTTACGAGTGAGAAAACTCTCAATCTCTAAGCGTCGCCTTTCGTAAAATCTCCCTGTAACATTTTACCTACTGTCTCAGGGCTAGGTAGAATAGCGGCTATGCGCTGACCAATGTGACCTTTTAAGTCTAGTAATTCAGAAGTAGAAAGTTCAGGTTCAGTACGGACTATCCAATTAGTAAAAGCGTACTTCCAATATGATTCTAGGTCGAGAGACATTCCGCCATCTTTACCGATTGTGAGTAATTCTTGAGCAGATTTCTGAACATCAAAGAAGGAAATATCCCTAACGTAGACAACCATGATTTCATCATCGTCTACAGGTATTTCGTGTCTTTGCTCATTCTTCTGTCTCAGTAATAGATTCTTGTTCGATATTGTCGGCATTTGTCTCACCTATGGTCACAGCCGCTTCTTCAGCGGGGGTGTCCGACTCAACTTCAGCAGCCGATTCCTCGGGGGCTTCAGTTTCAGTCAGGGACTCGGATATACCTTCATCGTCACGCTTCAAGCGTAGGCTCAACTGAGCCTTTGTACCGGAAACAGGTAATTCACGGTTTTTACACTCCTCTCGGAGTTCATTTAACGACATAGCATCGTATGATAAATCAGAAGGGAAGTCTTGTGAATTAGGGATGTCTTCTACAGATTCAACCTCTACTACAGGAGCAGGTACTAAAGCATCTATCGCTATCTGAATGCTCTTACGTGTACGATGCTGCGCTAAAAGAGCGCTGACTTCTGCATCCACTCCTAAAGTATTCCCATACCAAATAGCAAAGTCTTCGTTAGATAAACGACGGTATTTAGTTACACATTCTGATGGACTTGGCATTTTTATTCACCTCAACAATGGAATAGCGTGTCTCTTGAAATCACACGGATGGCTTTAGGCATAATCTTCAAAGGGGCACGGATAGGGCCTTTATCTTCAGGAATAGGAAGTGGGGCTTCTATAATAACGTAATCATCGAGTAGAATGTCAATGCGTTCACGTGTACTAGCAGTACCTGCTTTAGTAAATGATAGTCTAATCATGTTAGCACTAGTGGCATCGTGGTCTACTCCTCTACGCATTTTATGGTAAAAGATAGGGTCGTCTACTATAATTTCCATATCCATACTGTATTCAGTCTTACCTTCAACTGCAATAGAAGCGTTACGAGCACCTGCGAATGGTACTTGGTCAGTAGCAGCATCTGTAGTAGGAGCACCGTTGATTGTGTAAAACTGTTGTACTCCAGTAGAGCCGTTCAAAGTGAAAGATACTACTTGACCTACTCTTACTCCAGCAACATCAATTGTACCGTTGTAGAACATGTATGGTTTTTGTGTGCCCTTTTCAATACCGGACTCTTTACGCTTAGCGTCTGTATTAGCGGTGTCTTCAAACATACGGTGAGCATTGTATCTGTCACCTTTAGTTGAGACATCTTCAAGACGACCTGTGTCAGTATAACATAGAGCAGAATCAAAGTTTACTGTTAGTCTTAATGCAGCATCGGTATCAGCAGTTAGGCTGAAGTCCTTTACCTTACATCCACGGAATACACGTGTTAGTTGCTTTGTATCTGTAGCACCACCGTCAGCCACATTGTCTACAGAGCCGTCACTATCACGACGACGAATGCTAACTTCCATAGCGAAAGAAGGTACGCTACTGCGAGAATATAGAAGGCGTGTAACACCATTGGTTAGAGTACCGCTTGAAGCACGGTTAGGACTACCTAGAGTAGAACCACTAGTGAATCTAGCGAACTTGATGTCTTTGTCATCATCATGTGGGAATAATAATCCATCATCTAGGAAAATATGTGTTGCTGTAATTGCTACAATACGGCGGATTTCACTAGTTTCTGTTGTATCAAAGTATGTAGTCTCCGGGTTACTAACAGCACCAAACTTATTCCCGCTATCAGGTGCATCGTATGTGATTACATCAGCAGCAGTAGTATCTTTGATGATAACATAATCACCTGCTACAACTGGGTCACTACCAGCGGAGCCAAAGTTAGGAGGAGCGTTTGTACCATCATAAATGATTGTTGACGCTCCAACCTTCGTAGAGCCGTTTAATTTGAAATCGTTATTTGTATCACAAAGAGAATCGTATGTTGTACCAACGTCAATCGCTTCCATACCAAGACAGTAATACAACCAACGAGGATTGTGCATATTGACTTCAAAAGACCCCCCTTCATTGACGAAACGACCCGGTACTTGTACAGCGACATCTCTACCGAGCCCCACGACATGGTATCGCTTCAGGTCAACTTTCGTCTCAGGGAGTGTAACTGTGGCTGCTAGGCCGACAAACTGGTCAGTAAGCACTGACTCACTAGAAGCGTTAGGAGTATCATGATAACCCATACCTACATCAACAGATGGTAGAGTAAAAGCGTGGAAGTGGAGGGCTCCACCTGCACTACTAAGAATACCTGTGCCTGTGGAAAGAGCAGGAGTGACTACAAAGTCAGTTTCAACAGCACTCCCACCAGTCCCAGTGTGATGTTGCACTACAGTAAAGACCTTACCAGTTGACGTAGCATCATCTGATGCGAAGTTAGTTGCTCCTATGATGCTTAATTTTGCACCAACCAACATACCACGTGGTAGTTGAAGTACGCCGCTTTCAACAGGAGTATCAGAAGCACCACCGGCCAAGCGTATTGTGCTGGTTCCAGCAGCAGCGTCAGTAGCCTCATGTTCATATGTAAAAGAATTACTAGCATCATAGTGATGTGTTAGTTGTAATGATGTTTCGTGACCGAAAGAAATCTCGGTTAAATCTCCCTTATAGACTGTTGACGGCATTCGGCTCACCTTATGGCACTAACTCCGCAAAGATAACTACTTCTATTTGGAAGGTCTTGCGAAAAAGATGTTTTGTACGGTCTGAAAGGTCCGTACGAGTCTTGAAAACAAGGCGGTCAAAGGATGTACCATCACCTTTGCGCTTTGTATGAATGAGGCGACGTACCTCGTTTTCCATCGCTTGCATGTGCTTTCGAGATTTGGTAGTTCGTAAATCAACTGTGATGTTTACACGTGTTGTCACGAAATCATAGAGTAATTCAGGTGCTTCTTCATTGTGCGCCGTCTCATAGCATAGAATGTAGTCGGACTTTTTCATATCTATGCGCTTACCACGCTCAGGAGAAGTAGTAGCGATGTCTGCTATTATGGGTTTAATGTTAGACGTATTGGCACGATTCCAATCACCTAATACATCTAGGATAACGTCGATAGATTCAGTCCATGTTGCTACCATTACCTGACCTCCCTCTCGTACGCTTTCTTATCCGGTACTAGATTCCCACCCATGAACTTTAATTTGTGAGTTATCAAAGCCGGTGATTCCCTAAGCATCCGCTTATCTACCCTATCCAATGCTGCTTTAAGAACAATGGGGTCGGGAGAATTACCACGTTGCTCATATTCACCCGCCTCGTTTTTATTTATACCATCAAGACCCAATTCTTGTTGCTCAACAACTCTACGAAAACTCTCAGGTGACTGAGTTACTATTTGATGAAGTTCTTTTTGATAAGAAGGTTTTAGCATTTCATAAGTGAAATGGTCATCCATCAACTCATCAAACTCATCTTTAGGCATTTACATCACTCAAAGAGAACCATTTCTTGATAACGTGGAAGAATCTTATCAATTTCTGATTGTAGTAACTGTACCTTAGCGGTTAAGTCGATATTACTACTCCCTTCAGGTAACAACACAGTACGGTCATCGGACATTAGTAGGTCAATTACTACCATCTTCGTAGCAACTTCTTCTATGGCCTTCTCAAGATAACGCTCACCATAGATGTAAGAAACTTTGATAGCGTTCCACTCAAAGAATGGATATGAGTTGTTGAAGTAGATAATGCCAGTTTCATAGTCCATCCACCAATCACGCAAACGAGCATTGTCTCCACTAGCACTTCCGCCCTGTAAGTCAACTTGTAAAGTATGCTGGGTAATTTCACCACTAATATCACTAAGAGCGCTTCCAATTACAATCACACAACCAGTAAATGTTGTAGCGGTAGTACCAGTGTACCTGAAAACATCACCACTAGCATCTTTACAGACTCCAGCAGGAGCGAAACCATCGGCTGAATCTACAGTGATTGTAGTAGAGACAACACCACTAACAGTGGCTGTGTTAACTTGAGTCTGCGAAATAGACACTGTGCTGTCTGTAGAGACGATGCTACACGTTTCTCCAGCCTTGACTGGTCTTCTACTGGTTATTTTAACGACACCTGTCCCATAGTCAGAATTAGCAGAAGCGAAGAACTCGTTATTGACGCTTATGTTACTAGTGCTACCTTCTAATGTAAATGCAGGGCTGAACTCAACTGCTCCTTTACTAACTCTATCCTCTTTGTTGATTAAATCAGCAAGATTCTGAGCAGTGGTCCCAGCGTCAAAGTCAGCACGCCATTGAGTAGTAGCAGTACCTGCTGTTAATACAGCAGCACTACCATTACCCGGACTGAATACTAATGACCCGCTTACGCTTCTAGGGTCATCAGGTATAGCAACACGAGCCTCAGCAGCACCTATCTCACGATAGTCATCACCTTGCCATAGTTCTAGTCTTAGAATCTGCTGAACATTACGGAATAGAAGCGGAGCAGTACCAACATAATCTGTATAGTATCGACGGCGATACGGTTTGTAAGTATCAAAGTTGATGTACTCAGCCGACACTAAGTAAGGTCGCCAAGCATTGTGAGTGATGTTGTCAATCTTATCCTGTACTTCACGAATACGATTTTGCACAATAGCCTTAGTAACACCACGCTGTCTTCCAACTTTAGCGTTAGTAAAAGATGCTAGATTCTGCACGTATGTGTTATCAGCGGCCTCAAAGTCAGCATGAGTAAAAGACCCTGTGAATGTTAATTTGACCCCACTTGTCCCGCCATTAGCGATAGCAGTAACTGTTTTCTCAACACCAAGTGGGTTAGCATCACTGTAGATGAGAATAGTATCATCTACTTCAGTACCGCATCTACGATAGTCTTCACCAGTGATAAATACACCGTCTGATACAGAATCTGCTGATGTGGCAACTGGTTCTTGTGGCCCGATACCAAGGTAATCTGCCACCTTTTGAGGAGTAGTGTACACAGTATCACTGGGATTAAGAGGGCGAGTTTCGCCTTCACCCGGACTGTATACTGAAGGCATTACTCACGAGCCTCCTCATTCCTAGTAGCAAGATTATATTCCATAGGTTTCTTACAAGTAGCGCATGTTTCACGCCATAAGAAATGGAGCATACCACAGTGCGTACACCTTGTACCTGAACCTATATTGAGTATATCAGCAGCCTCGCTATTGCGATTACGCTGTTCATTTGTAATGCCTTTCAGTGGATTATCGGGGTCAACAAACGCTGACAAATCCATGCTTACATCTGAACGTAATGCCTGTTTCTGAAAACGACTAATGTCGTCGAAGTCAATAGTTGAAATCTCTAAGCCCATTCATCTCCCCCACACTCAGACATAGGCTACAATAATGTAAATGTTACCTAAGACCGTTATGGGGTCAGATGCGACTAAACTGGTAGTAGAAGAAGCGTCGCCTATTGTACCAACTGCTGTTTCAATAGCGGTTGTTAAGTCAGCGGGAGTAGCAAACTCTACTGGAGAGAATGGCCCCACTACCTTGTATTTAGGTGTTAAGTTAGCCATGATTAGTCACCTTAAGAGCGGCGACCAATTGCGATAAAAGTTCCAGCCTGTGCAGGGTTTGTGTTAGCGATTGTGCCATCAGCCAAACCACCCGCAATACGGATAGTTGTACCATCAATTCGTACATCAGGTGCAAAGACTACTTCTTGTTCGTCAGCAGTACCACCTGTATCTGTAATTGGTCTTGATGCGATTATACCGCTTGAGTTTGCACCTGCAAAGTCAATACTTGCTAATACGCTACTCAAATCAATTGCGTTATCACCAGCGGCGTATGAGCCTGTTACTATCATTCTGTCACCGAAATATGTCGGTCTTGGGTCTATCGTTACTGCCATTATTCATCATCTCCTTCTTGAGTTTCTTCTTCTGCCTCTTGAGTCTCTGCTACTAGTTCTTCTGTTTCAGCGACCCCATCAGGTCCCATTACAGTTTCAACTAACTCAAGTAATTGAGTTTTGGTTGCATAACCTCTTGGTTTAATATCATAAGTGGCTAACCACTTTGCTATGTCTTTGCGAGCCCATCCTTCATCAGGTATTCCGTCTCCACCTTTATCGGTAGTACCACGTAGTTCAGCATCATCTACCGACCAACCTTCTATCCTGAAGTCTGTTTCTCCTAGACGAGGGGAGTAGTGGTCAAGCCAAGCCGAAGTTACTTCGACTGGTCTATTCTGCTCCCAATCTCTCATCTTTGCATCAGTCGCTCTGCGTGTGTGAGAACGCCCAATATATGTTATTATAGGCACGTTAAGCACCTTCAACCAAGTATTAACATTGTTAAGTAACAGTTATCTGCTGCTGCTTCTGCGTGAGAGGTTACAACCAATCCGCTAAAAGTAACTGAGAATGTTTTATCTGCTGTAGGGTAAGCGTTTCCTACGATGGTTACAATCTTACTGATGTTACCACTCATAGTGAATGCTTCTGTTGCCGCCGCTTCAAGGTCGTACTTGACCGTGACTAAACGAAGGCTACCATTAGCGTCTGTAGTGTTACTGTTCTTTGCTTGAAAGCCAGCAAGTGCGCCCGGATAAGAGCCCGCTGCTGCACCGCCGTCAAGCCATGCTGTTTCGTCTACAAGTGTTCCTGTACGCATATCTAAATCGAGCACTACTTCTAAATCAGTAATGTCTCCATCATCGTATGCGAACGTCAATCCATTGTTTGTGTATGATACTGCTGTCATAATTCATCATCTCCTTATTTTAATTCCTAATCTCCACATCACTTCAAGTCCCTTACGCTACCCTGAGCACGGAAGAAGGTAGTCCAAACTTCACCCATTGTACGGTAAAGTCCTTCCTGTCCTAGTCTGTTAATTGCGAACGGGTCGCCAGTCTCGATTCCTGACTCAAAGTATTGAGTAGGTATTGCTGTAGAGAAGTATAGATAGTCAGTGTCAAGGAAGTACATTCTACTGATGCCGTCCTTTTCAACGTCCTTAGAAGGAATGATTGGGACACCGTTGTAGGTTGCTACAATGAAACCTGCTTCAATACCCGGTACACCTTTAACACCGTTGTAGGTAGGTGTAACTCTCTTCTCTTCCATGAACCTTTGCTGAGCCTGTAGCAATTGCTGTAGTCTCATTAGAGTGTCATATCCAGTTAGGATAACCTTTGGATTACCACCAAGTTCCCACATTCGCTGGAATGTGTCATCTAGTTGGTCAAGTGACATAGTACGGCGGTTACCGGATGCTCTGTCGCTACCACAGTTTACAACAGCGTTAGACCATGCGTTTGCACTTCGGTCAATGCTGTAGATGTCAAGGTCTGTTGCGCCACAGTGGTCTGTACCTGCTGAGCCGCCAGTTTCCATAGATGTTAGTCCACCGGAAGAGCCACCGTCGTTTCCGGTGATTCGGTCAAGTGATTCAAAGTTGTTACCTGCTACTGTTTCAGAGTCAGTAAGAAGCATCTTGTTTACCATTTCAGCGTGGTGCTTACCCATTTCTTCTTTAAGAACTGAGCGCATGTCACCCATACCGTCATCCTTGTCAGCAAGGAATACAGCGACTTCGCTTACATCGAATGAGTGAGCGATTGTCTTAGGCTTTGCAGCAACATGTTGGAACACAGGCTTTACAGTGTCAGGTAGTGTACCGTTCTCTGCAATTCCACCGTGGACAACTCCTGCGTTAGGCTTGTCAGTAATAACTCTCCATCCACTGCGGTCCCAAGGGCGCTTTGGCATGATAGAGAATGCGTTGAACTCTTGGTTCAACTGTGACCATACCTTGCGACCATAGATTGCTTGGTAGGTTCCTGCGGTTGTAGACATCATAGGTGAGTCTGCTTTCAATAACTCGCTTCCTGAGTAAGAGTAACCCATAGCGTTTCCTGCGCCATAGTAGTATCTCTCCATATCAGTGACTGTTCGTACGTAATTTCGTGCCATATTTTTTCATCTCCTTATTTTCATTTCTTAGTTATTGAGTTTCACTCGCCTCGGAATAATCCTCCAGCGAGTTGGTGAACTTCATCCCATGACATGTTACCAAGGTCAGCCGTAGAAGGGACCTCGAAATCAGTGGATGCGGATTTTGCGATTGTAGAAGATTCTACAGAAGAGCCGATGTTGTCGATTCTTTCATTAAGTGTTCCAAGAGCCTTCATGACTTCATCAAGAGGTTGGCGAGCATCGAAAGCCTGTGCTTTTGCTTTTTCAATTTCCATACTGGATTCTTGAGCGAAGCGAGACTCGAAGTTGACTTCCATACCCTTACGTAGTTGCTCTTCTTGCTTTGCAGCCTTGAAGACTTCGTATGCGTATTCTAGTGAAGCAGGGTCTACAGATGTGATGAAATCACTCTTTTCTACAGAGCCTGAGCCGCCACGAGTTAGACCAGCACGGCTTAGTGCGTTAGTAGATGGTGAGCCACCTTCTTGTGCTCTTCCCTTAACTTGTCCTGCGAAGCGAGAATCATAGTCAGATAGTTCTTCAGGTGTAGAACCAAGGTTTGCTTTACTGATACCATCGAAATGGTTTCTTGCACCTGTAGTATCTACACCAGCAGACTTTAGAGTGTTCTCCATCCAATCTAGGTATTCAGCAGATATAACGTCAGAGTATTCAGATTTTTTCTTCTCATCTTTCTTCTCATCTTTCTCATCATCATCGGCTTTGTACGCTTTCTCAGACTTATCTTCGTCTTTGTCATCGTCTTTCTTACCTTTCTTATCTTTCATAGCCTCTTTTAGAGCAGGTGGTAATTCGCCCTTCTCCATTGAGTCTAGTCGCCCTTCCAAGCGCTCGAGAACGCTGTTCATCTGTTCCATAACATCATCTGCCATTTTCTTCATCTCCTTATTTTTGTCTTCTTTTAATATCTTGAATGTTGCTTCAGGGTTTATTCCTTTTTCGCAGATAGTGATTTCATGGAGTTCGAGTTTGCTGATTTCTTGATAATTGCCGTGGCTGCTATCATGTTTCCGAACTCGCTTGAATGCTTGTCCTCCGATGCTGAATCCCGTTAAGTTCCCCTTTCTGACCTCTGCTGACACTTCACGTGCTTTTTCGATGTCATTTCTGAGTTGAACTACGACGAACATTCCTGCATCGTCAACTTCGCTTTTCCATAACCTCCCTTCACTGTCTGTGTATTGTGGAATGACTTCTCCTACCTGAATGTTAGAATGTGCTAGTTGCACGTTTCTGTATTTAGGCTCTGTCATGTATTTCTTGAAGGCATCCTTCAAGGCTGACCGAGTAATCAAATCCCCCTGCTTGTCGACCAGTTCGACACTAGCGTAACCTGCGACCACGAGGTCGTTACCCCCTTTGAGAAGGGAGAGGTTGTCTTGTCGAGTTCTGAGTAACACACTAAACACCTCTTGTCTGCTTTTGGTATATTAATAAAGCGGCATCACTCATTTTCCTCATCTCCTTCATAAACGTTAGACTCCTCTCTATTTTTTTGCTTTAGCCTCTTGCTACGAGCCGCTGGGTATTCTTCTTCGGGGTCTTCGGTAGGACGTTCCAACATATCCCAGTCAGGTAGTGACTCTTCACTTGTAAGAGAAGTAGGGCCTCTAGGTGACTCAGTACCATCACCTACATCTATTCCGAAGCCTTGAGCGCCTACTCTTCCTGACATTTTTTCTTTCGCTACCTTATCTACTAAGTTAGCAATACGACTTAGAGTCTTTACCATTTGAGGCTTTAGAATGTTCATTTCATCATCATCATCAATAATACCAGCGGATTCTTTTTCACTTTGCTTACGATGTTTAGGGTCTGACATACTACGTGTACCACTTTCAATACCGACTTTTACGCCCTTTAGCATTAAAGAGGCTGCTTGATTCCATAAAGGTCGTAGGCTTTCAGCCAATAGAATAGGATATTCATTCTTTTGTAAATCAGCCAAGGTGGAGTAAGGGGAGTGAGCCCACTGCCCATGTGCGTTTCTATTCATCTTGTAGATTACATCATCTACTTGAGGTATAGATACTGTTAATTTATTATGTGTTACGTCGATTGAAAATTGAACAGGTATAACAGAATGTGATTTAGTTAACAGTGACAATGTCTCAAGAGAAGCAGGAGCATCATCAGTCTCTGTAACTATCTTAGATACGGCTACGTCGTATATAGTCTTACCATTTCGATTTCTTGATTTAACACCTGAAGTCTTAACATTCACAAAGTCACCTTCTTCAAATGGTTTAGAACTCTTTACAGTACCCACATCAAGATATGATTGTCCTTCATATTCTACACCACGATTACCGAAACCTTCTACATCGAGTGGCCCTGCTCCTAATCTATAAGTGAAAGGACCTTTACCCCTAACATCTAAAATGATGAGAGTCACTTCTTTATCAGGTCTAAGTAAGAACCACTTAGGGTGTCTTCTCTCTCCACGCATGTAAGTAGAGGTAGCGTCACGAAGTAAAATACGCTCTCCTGATTCATTTAAACTTTCAACAACCGTCTCTAGTCCTTCATTATCTGTTAATCGTAGATTATGAGGGCCGGGAATTATGACATGTTCATGGCTATCGAACTGTCCTCTTAGAACTTTCAAACGCTCTCGTACAGTCATGTCGGCTATGTTTGTATCATCGTATTCTATTATGTCTACAATGTTAATCTCACCACCGTCCTTAACAGCATCTAACATCCAGTTCTTGTCATTTAGTAGTTTGAATTGTTTTCTATCTTCAGGTGATAAAGCAACATCACCATCCTTATCATATGCTGTGACTCTATTACCCTTCTTACGAACTATGAATCTTTCATCAGCAGGGAGTATTGAAGCAGCCCATTCACCACTAAAACCACGTAATGCTTCAAAGTCCTTAACTGAGAATATACGGTGCATAGGAAGAATAGGAAGTGGTTTACCATCATCACTCTTAATCAAAACATCAGGGTCCATGAGGGCAGTAAGTGTATCACCCATATCATCAGATTTACCCATATCATCAGGATTATCACTCTCGGCTCTACCTCCAAGTAAAAGATTAGGGTTCTGAGAATTAGGACCGCTAGGGAATTGTCCGGGTAAAGCCATTACTTGTTTCACTGTATCTTCACCATGAATAGCATTCAAAGATTCCTCGGAAATAGAATGAAGTTGTTGCTGACTAGGCATGTTAGTTCCAGCCACAAAGTTACTACCATCCCATTCTATTCCAACTGTAGGAGTCATTGGGTAGCCCATTTCCATAGCACCTGAAACGAAATAGTCGCCTACGTTGGCTCCCTTTAATGACGTAGCGGGGTGTATTTCTCGCCCATGACTTCTGTTTAATTTATCAATAGGAGTCTCTGTACTATCTATTGTGGGCTTAATAGCATGTTCAACGTCAACCATTTTAGGGTCTACTGCGATTATATCATGAATTAAACTTTTAACTTTACTCTTATTGTGACTTTTATCCTTCACATCACCCATCGGTAAGTGCATTAATCCATATTTTTCAGATTCTGGTTTGTAATGCTTGCTCATTAAACGAGGAATTACTCCTAATTTACCAAGAAAATTAGTCTTAAACCACTCGTTCAAACCTTTAGTTTCTTTTCCTCTCTCAGTAGTTCTACCAGTCAGTGCTTTTTCCCTAGCCATTTCTTTGTAACGCTGAACTACAGGCTCGTTATCATAAGTCTCTTCAAAAGCATTCATGTGATTAGTATGCTTTTCATGGTCTAAGGAAATGTCTTGACCTCTAGGATGGAAAGCCATTCCAGTGCTCAATAAAGAGCCGTGGGTCATAGCCCGTAAACCACCTTCAGTAGGAGCACTATCACGTAGCCTTTCAGCAAGGTCTTTGTGTTGCTCGTAAAGAGGGTCATCTTCATCGTGGTCAAAACCAATAGCACTCATAACATCTTCAATTGACATATCATGGGTAATGTCAACACCGTGTTCCATAGTGCTTAGCATCATATTACGATGAGGAACTATTGTATCACCAGTAATTTCAGAAGCAATCGCACTAGCGGATTTTATTTTTTCTTCATCTATACCGGGACCATAAGTGGTTAGTCCATGTGAATCATTAGGTGCTATCATAAGCATTCTATTAGCATCATGGTATAGACGTGATGTGTTAGAAAGAAACTTCAATTTGTTAGTAGTATCGAATGCAGTAGGGTCTTCTTTTTCCATAATAGGTTTGAGTTTAGCAGCCATTTGTGTGATAGCAGTTAAGTCACCATCCATTTTTAGGTCAAACTGTTTATGATGATGAGTCATACCTCTACCCGAAGCAAGGGTAGTAGCGTCAACTTCTTCAAGATTCTTTAGATTCATTTTAGCAGCCATCAGTTTATCCATTAAACCGTCAGGCATTTCATCTCCAGTGTCGGCATACATAGTCACCATATCTTCTAAATGATTAACTTCATCTAAAGCACTCTCTAGTTTCTCTTGATATTCAAGAGTGGATTTCTCAGGTAAGTCTTTTCTACTTTTACCTGACAATTCATGAACAGCGTCAAACACTCTAGCGTCACCAGTATGAGTACGGTGTTGTTTATTTTTTGGTAATTTCATTTCAGTGTGTTTTAACATTCTAACTTTAGCAGGTTTATGAGGAGGGTGATTTCTACCTAATCTAGTGTGTACATTGTGACTTAAACGACCATTGTCACGGATTCTAGTTTCAATCCCGGTAGCACTTTGTCCTCTCTGCATTATCGGGTTATGCGCTGATGTAGAACGACCCTCAAGATGGTGAGTAAAGCCACCTGTACCAATAGCATCTACCCTCTCATCTCTAGTAAGTCTACCTAGAGTATTTGCTATCTCAGGGTCTAAAGTAGAATGCCCTATATGATGACTTTGTTTGGTGTTTCTGTTTTTGAATCTCCCCTTTTTACTTTCTTTTCTATGAGAGGAGGCATCCCAAAAGGATTGAGTTTGATGATGACCCATAGACGAACTATCCATCATTTGAGAATCAGCAGGTACAACTGAGCCAAATAATCCTACATTTTTATTATTGATTCTCAGTGCTCCTTCAGGGGTAATATCCCCAATTAGACTATTACCTTCTTCATCTTTAGGCATCCAGTCATGTAACATTTCAAGTTTTGCTAAAGAACTACGACCATTCCCACCACGCATGAAAGGCATACTGAATATAGCACCATTCCCAACAGTACCGTGTTGGGTACGCATCCATAAATCATTTTCATCTTCAGGAATATCTTCATCATGGGGGCCGTTAAAACCTAAATGACCGTGAGATTCTGCATTCCTAATCATCTTATCTTTTAGTAAACCTATGCGTTTTTCAACCATTGTCTCATCGAGTTTTTTCATATCCTCAACACTTAATGGTCTATCAGTGTGATTAAAGTGCCCTTTTTCGTTAACTTCGTAACCATCTTTTGTTTGTTTTAACCCAAGAAGATGAAGTAAGGCTGCTCTATTTACTCCCCTATTCATTACATTTTCACCAGTGTCTGCTAATGCTTGTATTACATCTTGTGATTTTAATGACTGCTTCAACTTAGGATAACTTCTCAACCCATGAATACTAGTAAGTGGTTCTGAATCCCCACCACCATGCTTTTCATTTAAAGCATTAATAATAGCATTAGCCATATTTCCATGCTCTTCGTGATGAGTGTCATGTAAAGCATCATACAGTAACTGGTAATCATGGTCATTCATATCACGTACATCGCCCTCTCCCTCAACATGTTTTCTTTGATTCTGAGAAGTATGAATTATACCTCTCATTTGATGGAAAAACTCAGGAGAGAACCTATGCTTTAAATTACGTTTTATTCGACCAACTGATATATGCTTACCCTTACTCCCATCTATGGATATTTTTTGAGCCCCTTGTGATGTTGAGCCACTGCCCATTAAATGCTCTACAACGTTATTTCTCTGCGTTGGTGAAAGCCATTCAAGACCTAAATTATAACCACCCCATCCTAATGATGTTCTCATACCACTATCATTTACGTCTTTATTCATCCAGCCTTTTATCGCATTATCCATATGGGCTTGCGCTATAGCAAAATCCTGTTCTTCGGGGTTACTATATTTTTTTGTAATTGAATCAACTAGGTCTTGATTTTCATGTTTCCAGTTTTCAAGATTGTCTAAGTACATATCATGAAGGTGAGAGTCGTGAAGAGGTCCTGAAAAAGGATGTGATATTTCACCAGTGATAGAATCCTTAACACCAGTAACACTGGAATTATTGTTTTTCACATGATGGTTTTCTTGCATTGTTTCGTGCTTTTTTATTTGCTCTGCTAAAGAACTAGCACCGGGTTTAGAAGGTAAGTATAAGTCTCGTAAAGTTTCAATGAAAGCAGGTAGACCAGTACGTACATTAGTCGTTAAAAGAGGGTGGTTTTCCTTTTGAAAAGGATGGGTGTTAGGATAAAGAGAGTCTTCTTTTATATCAGCATCAGGGAAGAGGCTCACGAAATCATGAGTAGTAGATTCTTTAAATCTATTTTGCCAATGATGGTCAGGTACAATGTTTGCTGTTGAACCAGTAGAAAGATAAGAGGTATCATATGTTCTTTCACGACCACGTTGCTCTAATTTTCCTCTTTCTTCTTGCCGTCTTTCTAAACGGCCTTCTGCTATCTCTTTTCTATCACCGGAGGCGATTTTTTCCTTCCAAGACTTTTCATCCTCTTTCATCTCTTCTTTGACTACTAAATCACAAATGAAATCTTCAGGGCCTTTAACTACATCGTAGCCGTGTCTTCTTAGGTTCTCACTCGCTAGAACATAATTACCAACTGAGTAATCATAGTCTAATTCATCAAGAATAGATTTGACTAAGTCTGAACGTGCTCTTAGATACCAGTCAGCAGCATCTTCTCGCACATCAACACCACCATCAGTATTGAGTCCATTCAGATGGTGGGGCGGAGTCACGGTGACCTTCTTCAGCGCCAACGTTATCGTGGCCTGTGCCCGATAAACCGGGGCAGTCCATACCGAATCCTAACTTACAGCCTGAAAATTGATTGCCACCACATTGACGACATACTGCCTTAGCCAAATCTTCTTTTGCTTTGGCTAGTGCCTCTTCTGCCTTTGATAGCACTCCGTTCTCAACTTGGCGTTGTATACTATCATGTGGGTTCATTTTAGGAGATAGAGCCTCAACATTCACTGATTCAGATATTGAACCTTTGTTGGTTACATCTTCACCATTGTATAAATGTTGATTAGTGGAGTAATAGGCGTTGCGAGTTTGTCCTCCGCTTTCAGCAGCAAACATTACGTTTTGAGGATTAGAATCAAAGGAAGTAATGAAATTAGGCTGAGAGCCCATATCTGCTCCCTTAGCCACTTTACCACCACAGCCCATCTTCATGCAACCCATCTTATTCATTTTTTCACCGCATTCAGGGCAGTCTCCCTCAGATTCATCTTCGGATTCATCTTCGGATTCATTGCATTCACAATCATCCCCTTTACCTTTACATTCAGGGCATACCTTAGACTTCTTAGACTTCTTATCGTTAGGTCCTTTTCCATCAGCGACAAAAGCAGGTACATCTTCACCTTCATGTTCTATCATGTCTAAATCTTCTGCTTTCTTCAGAAGATATTCTGCTTTCTTTAGTAAATCGTCTGCTTCTTTACTTCTATCTGACTTAACTGGCCTCATGAAATCACCTCAGTACCTTTGACCTGCTCAGCCATATTGTGAATCTCATCCCAAGTCATTTGGTGTATCTCGGAATTAGAAAAGTCATCATGTCCTTTTATGATAGAATCATCGTTAGCACGGAATGCGTCGACTGATACATCTTCGTTCAAAGGAGTTGTGGAAGTTACAAATCCAGCCTTACGGAGTAGAGAAGTAGGATTATTTAGAGCCTTACGTAACTCAGCATTTTGGTGCTTTAACGACTGAAGGTCATTGTCCATGTTTTCCATTTTTGAAATAAGTGTATTCATTAACTTTTCAGTAGTATTATCGCTCATTAAATCACCTACTGGTCAGGTACGAATCTTCCGAATGTACCTTTGTGAGGAGTCATACCTCTTTGAGTTCTAGCGGCGATAACTGTACCGGGTAGTACATCGTTACGCTGCTTAACATCAAACTTCTGTCCTGAAACATTCATCTTTGAAATCATATTAAATTGTAAGTCAACAGTTTCTCTTTCTGCTTTAACTACAGCAGTGTGTAAGTCGTCTGATAAGAAGCCAGCAAACTTCAATACTTCATTGATATGTGCTTGAGCATCTACTGCATTTCCATTCTCTAAAGCCTTAGCGAATTGCTCACTATGTACAGCAAGTTTTCGGGCCATTGGGTCCATTTTCTTTAAGTTCATTCTACTCCCCTCTTGTTATTCGTATCAATGCAGCCTTAAATAATGTTACTGACCTCTCGGCCTCCTTGAGTTTAACATAGCATTACTATTTTGCTGCGAAATTGTAGGTGCTGGTCCTCTTTGCTGGACACTAGACATAGGTGAACCTGCTCCGGGTGAAGAGCGTGCTTGCGGTCTTGCTGGTGAGCGTGGAGTACGTATTCCTTGTCCTTCACCACCGGGTTGTGATGGCGGCATTGGTCCTCCTCCTTGCATCTGAGGTGGCATTCCTCCACCCGGAGGCATACCCGGTGGCATTCCTCCACCCGGAGGCATACCCGGTGGTGCTCCTCCTTGAGGAGGTTGAGGTTGCTCTTCTTGCTTTTTGTAAACAAAGCGAATATCTCTATCCCCTTCTTCTAATAATTCAGGCTTATAACCTAACATAGCCATACGCTGTGCTAGGTTAACTTCCATTTCATCACGGCGTAGTCTTGTAATTTCATCTTCTTCTTCGTTAGGATAGAGTGTTAATTTCCAATCGGTAACATCCATTTCCTTCAACATACGTGGGAATAAATTGTCAGTGTAAACTTTCTGACCAAACTCCACAGCACGATTAGTAACGAGAATCTGTAGACCTTCATTATTCAGTCCACCTGATTTACCATTGTCAATCATAAAGATTGATGATACACCATAGAATGCAGCGATACGATTACGAATCTCATCACGTACAGCCATGTACTGCATCTCTTCTAAAGTGTCCATGAACTTAACCCAGTTCACACCACCACGGCCTGAAGAGGATTCAATACCCACTTTAGGTACATAGTGAGGGTCACGCTCCATCTTTTCATCAACAGATTTCCAAAACGATTTCATAGATTCAAGATTGTCTGTAGTGACTGAAATAATACCCTTTGGAGTACGACGTTTCTGATAGGAAGTATAGATGTAGTTATCCATCGCTGTAAGACTCATCGCTTGTCTCCACATAGTGTTAACAGGAGCACGACCATACAACTTCGATGGATTATACTTACTGATATGAATTACTTCACCTTTCGTGAAGTATTGATTCTTACCTGAGCCCGCCATGTTGACATAATGAGCGTCAACTAGACGGGAGCCACATGTCTGACATTTAGGCTCTTGACCCGGATATGCAACTTGGTCACGATGAATGCGACAAATCTTGTATCTCCCTCCACGAATACCACGCTTATCAGCGATAATTCGCATGAAGATAGGGTCACCACGTACTATATCTTTAACACGATAGAAAGCAATATCTCCATTTTCAGGGTCTACATAGTATTCTTTAATCAAAAGTAAAAAGGCATCGTCTACAACGTTTAAGTCATTTTCAATTTCACCAAGCACTTCCATGAAAGTTTGCTCCATAGCATTGGTTTCGTTCAATAACCACTTAGCGTAAATGACCTGCTCAGGGTCAGGGTCACGAACTTCACCACCGCATGACTTACAAACTTCTACGTCATGATGGAACTCTTCTTCACACTCTATACATTTCTTTCTAAACTTCTTTTCCCAGTGATAACCACGTCGGAAAATCTCTTGACGTAATTTAGATTGGACAGTTCTTAGAATAAGATTCTCTTGGCTTACAGCATAAAGAGCAGGTATGGTAATACCTTGAGCCAGCACTGGCTCTTGTATACCAGTGGTATACAGGGGCATTTGTGGTTGAGGTGTAGTCCTACGACGGAATGGACTAGCAATAGCGGATAAGAAACGACTAACTGGACCTTTTTCTTCTTCTGCCATCATAGACCCTCCGCATACTTACCTATTGTGTCTGCGTCTAAGCCCCATGAATTAAGGAGTTCGGACGATTTACGAGAATCGTCCTCCCAATTCTTGTAGCGTACTAAACGCTTTAACTCTTCCTTTCGTACAGGGTCCTTTTCTTCAATGAATGCTAACACCGCTTTTGCTTGTGTATCTTTCATTTTCAGATGTGGTAAAACTCCGTTTAGGAACTTACGAAGGTCTGCTTTAGAATAAAATTGTAGTCTATGCTGACTACGCTTGGAGTTTTTATGTACTTTATTATCTAGTTGTAAAATCCCGCAATCCATAGTCTTGTAGAGGTCTTCACAGTGTACACGCCCTCTCTCACCAGTAGCAATCATACCAGCACGAGGCTCTCCTCTTTCAGTGATAGTTATGTAACCATCAGCATCGAGGAAACCTGCGCCGTATGACCATACATCCTTCAAGACTAATCCTACATTTGAAAGGCGAACATATGTTCCTTTTTTACTACCCTTCATGATGTCATATTCCTCACCAAACATGTTAAGCAGTGTAGTAAACTTACGAGATGTAAATGACTTACTTATCATTCCTTCTTCACTCAAATTACTTTGAAGGATTTTTACTGACATAGGACCTTTAATCAGGAGTTGCTCACTTACGTATTCAAGACGTTTCTGCTCTGCTTTTGATAACTTATCAGATTGAAATAAAGCAGTGCGCCACATTTTACGTGCGCTGCTTCTATCTCGCATGGCATTAGCCCACGCTTCTTGCTCTTCTTTACCCCAAACGTCTTCATGCTCATCTAGCATTTTTAAAGTCACTTCAGCCTTATCCCATAACATACAAGCCTTCTGTAGAGACACTGAGCGGGCCTCACCAAATTGACGAAGGTGTTTCAGACCTCTATCTGATAAACCAAGCCCCTTAACACAGTGCTCTAAATCACTAGACCATGAAAGATTTTTAATTGTCATTTCAGTTTCAATTGCCTTAATAGTACGAATGTCACTAATCATGTCATCAATTTCAGTGCTACTTTCTTTGTTATGTCTACGTGCCTTACGTAGTCTTTTAACTAAATCATCAGCAGTACAGTTCATTTTAGACTTAAACCAACCATCACCATTAGGAGCAAAACGGTAAGTCTTACGGATAGCCTCAACTGCCTCTTGAGTTTTAGGAACAGCCTTCGATACGAAGTCGTCTTCTATCAACGCTGAACCCCACATAATTCTACCTCACAAGTTACCTCTATTTAACCAACACCATTTTCACAATAGTAGGTTTACCACCTACTCCTTGCTTCTTAGAGCGCTTACGTTTTGTAGCAGCAGCCTTTTGTCCTTCACTCATAGAACCTGAAGTCTTTGGAGTTTTACCTGATACTTTCACGCTTGGTCTACACTTCGGATAGCCCTTACTATCTTTCTTAGCCTTTGACCTACCACAAGGTGGGTGCTTGCCATCTTTGTCTTTACGACTAACGTCAACCCATTTTTCTTTGAACCATCGGTTCAGATTCTTACGAATTAAAACTGGCTTCACTGTACTTTCACCTATCTAACATTGTTTAACCCAGCGCTTTTTTCCTGACCTTCAAACAAAAATCTTGGACTACCATCGGGCCTTGTATTAAACTCTCCTTCAACAGGGCCAAAAGGAGTAGAAGCATTTAGCGATGTTGCCTTCATACGGTCAGATACCTGCCTCCTCGCTACTTCCCTCATCCTTTCATCTGAGGAGTAATTATCTTCAGGTGGGTTATTTCGCTCGTTTATCTTTTGTTGACCCATCAATCTATACATCGCTACAGATGGATGGATTGTCTTACCACCCATCATCATAAATGGATTTGCTTTTTTAACGCTTTTTCCTTTCTTTTTACCTTTGAACTTACCCTTGCAGTATTGAACAGCCCAACCATTAGCATACGCTGACGGATAAACATCGAACTTTTTCTTAGCCGCTGCTTTACCAGCCGGACATAACTTCTTACGAAGGTCATCAAAACAAATATCGAATGGATTCAGAATACCGCCACCATTTTCTTGACATCTTTGGTTTGTAAATCTAACAACTTATAGCAAGGACACTTAGGTGCTTTAGCAGAACATTGGATGTCCTTCTTCATACACTCACAAGGAGTGCTTTTCGTAGCCCCACAGCAGCACTTATCTTTCAACAGTTCCACCTCTTGAGCGATGCCCCTTTAGGAGTAAGTTTACCTTTCTTACTAGTTGGGCCCTTCATTCCACCCATACGAGCGCAGAATGATTTGCGACGCTTTGCTGACTTACTACCGGGTTTGAGTGAACTTGGTTTCTTAGTAACTGGGGCTTTGAGGTTTGCACCTGTCTCACGTTTCGCTTTGGCTCTACCTTTAGCATTTAAACCACCTTTACGGTGATGCTTGTTAGGATTGTAACCGTGGAATGGTTTAGATTTCTTTTTTGCTTTAGTGACAGCCCAAGCGATTTCAGCAGGTGAGCAACAGTCACAGAAGTTTACATGTTCACCTTTCATGATAGCCTTTAATGCTTCATCTCGCTCATTTTGTCGCCTCATATTCTGTAAATCAAGCATGTGTACATTATTTTGTAGTTTGGCTTGACTTCTATTAGCCATTCTAGCGTTGAAGGCATTTGCATCCTCTACTGACATATTATTCATAGCACCCGGAATATCTCTGATATGTCTCGGTCTTACATTAGTATCAACATCATCTGATAGACTTAAATCAGGAGCATCCTCAGAAGGATGAAAATCGTAATTGTCAAGGTCTTCATCGAACTCAAGATTAGAGTCTTGTGTAGGTCCCTGTTGATAACGAACTTGATTTCTAGCCTGATTTCCTGCTAGTTTAGCAGCAATTTTACCCGGTAGGGGTTTCCCAGTACCTCTCACCATTTCGCTACTCAGTCTATCCATCTTCTTTTTAGAATCAGGGTCTGCTTCACGTTCAGGTTTTTTTCCAGTAGGCTTACCAACTGAGATAACTAGTACCATACCTTTAGGCTTCTTTCCAACTTTTTCTTGCTTCATGGTATCATCCATCCGTCTTTCTTTCTAGGTTTACCAGTTATCCACTCATCGAATCCGGGCATATAGTCATCCAGCATTACTACGCTACCTCTGAACTCTTTAGTACCCCAATTGGCAAGGGCTAGAGACATAGCCAAGTCATCATGTACGCCTACGCTTTCTAAGCGCCCATTTTTCTGCATACCAAAACGAGTCAATTCCTCTTCTAATTTATGTGTGAATCTCCTAGAGCGGTCATCCCCGTAGGGGGTTTTAATTTGACCTTGCTCAAATGCTAACAACAAAGACATGAATAAACTCTCTTTACGTGTACGTGTTGTCATGAATGTACGAATAGGAATGTCCTGACGAATGTCTTGTAACTCCATAGCGAACATACGCTGGAAATTGTTACCTTCTAATTCTATGAGGTCAGGTTGGAACTTGTTGTTGAGGAGGATTATCTGACGCTTCTGTGCCGCTGAACCCATACCCTGTTCATGCACTATACCTACAATTTGCTTTACATCTTCATCAGGTAATGTTCGTAAGACAGTCATAGCGGTATAGTCGGCGTTCTTGTCAGATGCGATAGCAGTGTCCCACCCGATGAAATGATGACCGAGTACACCTACTCTATCTCCGTTTTCATCGTACTCAGAATCTGCTACATCCAGTATCTTCAGTTTATGGTCACGTGCTTTTTCAAGAAGAGCCATTGGGAACATACTAGCAACATCGTGTATAGGTTCACACAGATACTCACGTGTAAACTGAATAGCGGGCATTGACATACGTCTTTGGTCAAGAGCCTCTAAACTCCATCGAGCGGGCCAAAGTGGTTCACCTTCTCTATTGATAGCAGGATATGTCTCTACCGTGAATGTCTCAGTCTTTTCTAACTGAGCGTATAAGTCATTGTAACTGAACGGAGTACCTACCATCATCAAACGACCTGTGTGGTGCAGAACAGGAAGTAGAACTCCATAGAACCAGTCAGCAGCACGCTGTAATTCACTACCAGTTGTACCCCATAGAATATCGTCACACAATACCACGTCAGGGTGGAATCCACGAGTTCCTCCACCAACGGACTTAGCCATAATACGACTACCGTTTGTAAACTCAAAGTAGGTCTTCCTCCAAGGAATACCTGATGGTTTCAATTCTCTTAAACAAACAGACGACTCTATATTGTTACGAATGAAACGCATGTGCTCAAGTGTCTGTTCTAGGGAATGTGAGAAAATCATGATGTGTGTGCCCGGATTATAGGCTGCTAACCAAAGAGCGTAGGACATAAAGAATACAGATTTACCGTGGTCACGACTCGCTTTTACGCAGTAATAACGACTTTCGTTTAACCCATGACTCCACCTTTTGTGATGGTCAGCATAATCAAACCCAAGCACTGTCTCAAAGAAATACTGGAATGAACGCTCGGACATTTTATTGTCCATCTCTTTTACGAGGTCCTCCATCTGCTGAGATTTCTTCATGCTCCCTGCACCTCCTGATTCTTATTGGGGTCAACCACTGGTATCTCTTCCTGAGTCATTTTTTGTTGTCCAGTGAATTGAGCAGCAGCAGCATTAGCATCCGGCATCCCCGTTACTCCACCTTTAGGGGGTGCAAACGCAGCAGAAGCCTCATCCGGACCCAATGGTAGTTGTTGTTGAACCTTTACTGGATTGGTAGGTTCTGCTTTTGGAGTCGCCATACCGGGTAACCCTTGTTGAACAGTTGTACTCCCTGATGGTTCTACACGACTACTACCGGGTACAACACCTACCTGTTGAGGAGCGTTGAACATATCCATAGCACCCTCTTGCACTTGAGGATTGAATGGTTGAGCAACATTAGTTGGATTCTCACGCCTTTGAATACCAACTTTTTCAGCAGTCATTTGAGGGGTCATACCCATGTTGCTATTTTGTGCTTGAGCATTAATAGCAGTCAATCTTTCTTTGTTTTGAGCGCTTGTTAACGGAGCATCGTATGCCTGACTAAAGGTTTCACCTTCACCACGCACAGTAGAGCGGAGTGGGCTAAAAGACCTACCTTGAGAATCTGTACCCGTACCCGGAATAACAGACGGAGTAACCGCTACTGGAGGAGTGGTAGTCGGAGGATTGACAGCCACTGGTGGTCTTACGTATTTAGGACTAGCAAACTTAGAGCCTATAGCACCACCTTTATCTTGTAAGAAAGGTGTTACCGAATTATCTATTTGTCCATAAGTAGTAACTCCTGTTAATCCAGCATTAGTGATAGCACGGTCAAAACCTTGACCGGAAGCACCCGCTTCATCTAAAGCAGTAGCCGCTGATAAGATACCCAAACCGCCAGCAAGAGCACCTCCTAATTTACCACCAAATCTTCTCCCTTTTACTCCAACTTTAGCGGCTGCTATACCTGCTCTATTAGCAGTATCAATATCTGCACCTTTATCCATCTCTCTTTGAAATCTATCAGCCCCGTATCTTTCATAATGACTTGTAGGCGCTCCTCTTGACATCGCATCCTTAGCCGATGCTCTTTGAACACCAACTTCTTGACGTTTAGTATAATCTGCAATAGAGCCGGGTGAAGGTAAGTTTGCTAACTCTTGTCCAGCCTGAGCACCAAAGGCTTGAATGCTCGCCATTTGAGCAGGACTTCTATCTGTACCACTCATGTTAGGTAAAACAGGGCCTTTAGACCTACGCCCTCCTACATTTACTACATTTGATATTTCACCAGTACCAAAGTTATATTGAGGTTGAATGTTTTTTCTTACAAGGACTCCACCCATTTAGATGCCCCCTGTACTTAGTTTCACTACCTTAACAACATCAGAATTGACGTTCAAACGCTTTGCTATTCTATCCCAGTCTCCCATTTGATGTGCTATTGAACGCACATCAGTAGGGGTGAGTCCTACTTGCTTAGCAAGATGTTGAATGCCATTATTATCAGCGATATTAACTGGTCTAGCAAAGACATGCTTCATGACTTTAACGTCATTCATAGCATCGTCTCGCTGCATAGTTTCCATAGCCTTCATGAGTCTATCACCTTCGGGTAAGAGTCTATCTTGACCTTTCATGTATTCTGTTAACAGACGCTGGCGAGGGTCACCGAATGATTGCTGGAACCGCTGTTCCTGTTCAGTTAATTCAGCACCAGTTCCCGCTCTTGGCCCAAGACCAGTTTGCTGCATGAAAGAGCGAAGGTTAGGAGCGTCAAAGCCACCAACAGCCCCACGTGCTTCTTGTTGTTGAGCCGAAAGAGGCCCTCTTGGCATTACACCTACTGTGTTTGCTTGAGGAGGGCGAGGGGCAACACTAGGAGGCGGTGCTGGTAGACCTTCAGTAACTGGTCGTGGAGCAGGAGTTGGTCTAGGGTTAGCATCAGGAGTAGGAGTGGAAGGAGCCATAGCCAAGTCAGAAGTGAAAGGTACGTGCTCAGGGATAGAAGGAATCAAGTCTTGAGGGTAACCCATTACTTGACGAGATGCAAGTCCTGAAGTTGGCATATCATCTGCTTCCACCAATGGTCTTCTCTCTTGGTGACCAAAAGCCCTAGCCATTAGGTCGGCTATACCTTCAACAGCAGTACGGCGAGCATCTACTTGCTCTTGCTCGATACCTTCACCACTAACACCTAGTGTTTTGAGAGTCGCTGCATCAGGAGTATAATTTCTAAGTTCAGTCCCACTATCACGAGCAAGCATCGCTTTAACATACAATTGAGCCGCATTCTTGTGAGTGCTACCGTTTTTTGTTGGGTGTTTTCTTCCATCTGCTCCTGACATAAACTCAGGGTCAAGTGGAACATGCTCACCTTGAATAGCGTGTTGCATCAACATATCATACTTACTTCGCTTACCTTCTTCATCGGGGTCACCACCAAACGCATCGAGTAAGTGACCAAAAATACGAGCACCTGAATTAGGGCGTTTCTGACCACCTGACTTTAGACGACCAAATAATCCAGTTAAGGCTGAAGTGCTACCTAATTCATTTAGTAGATTCTTGGTCATATCAGCACTTCTTAAAACAGTCTTCAAAGGCTGCATAGTGTAGTTAGTACCACCTGATGTCTGTGCTGTATTGATAGGAACTTGAACATCAGGAATAATATCAGGATTCTCAGCGGCTCTTTTCAGTGCTTGTTGAATATGCCCATTAGCACTACGCTGAGTTTCTGTATTTAGAGAGCGTTGAGTAGCCAATTTATAGTGCATTAAATCAGGGAAGTGTTGAGCGACTTCCCACGACTGTATTTTATTGAAAGCAGGTTGGTGGGCTACTCCACCCGGAGCACTAGTTAAGTGTGAATCAGGAAGTTGCCCATCAGGGCCAATCATATCTCCTCCTCTACCCTTTAATCTACGACCTGCTGGATGTAAATCATCAATTGAAATGTGACCTCTAGTAAGCCATTCAGTTGACATTATATCGTCAAGACCTAAGTTTTGTGCTATTTCTGCTAATTCATTCCAATAGGGAATGGAATAAGATTCTGTAAAATGTCCTACCTTCTCTCTACGATTTGGTCTGTTAGTAAATGCAGTAATGAAATGTCCATCTGTACTTCGATTAGGGCGCTTACCGGGTTCCATACTAGCATTGTAAGGTGCTGCTTTTATTTGTCTCCACTCAGGTGAATCTACTTCAGGTAAATGATGATGACCACTTTTATCTTGATGATTAAGATTATATTTCTGAATAGCAAGGCTTAGAAGGTCCTTAGCCGAAACATCAGTAATACCCTTTCTTTCAAGCGCCTCTCCTAGTTGATGCCAAACACCATCATGTCCGTGATAATGATTGAAGCCGTCACTATGATATGCTAGATTTCCATGTTTACCTCTTGTAAAACCACCCGGTAATAACTCACCCATACCAGCATGAGCAGAAGAATGGGGGCGAGAGTTCCCATAGTGAGCAAATAAAGGAGCATCAATACTTTCACCACTTTCGTGCTTACTGTGATTGAACGCTTCAGGAGGAGGGTTAGAGATTAGATGAGGGACCCCGTTGAAATATGCGTAGTTACCATCACCTTTCAGAATGATGTCGCTTTTCAAAACGAGGATTGGGCTCATACTCTCCCGCTCCCACGTCCTGCTACTCCTCTAGGGTCAAGTCCAAATTGACGAGCATCTGTATCGCTTTCAGTAGGGCCTTCAGGGTTGGTAGTTTGTTTTGGATTATTTGCTGGATGGTTAGGTAAATTAGAAGAAGCCCCACTTGTGTCAGGAGTACCTTTACCTTTTTTCTTACTGTCTTTGTCTTTTACCTCTCTCATGAGTTTCTTCAATGCTATGATAGCCTGTCGAGCCTCAGCGAGAAGGTAAGGATTTTGACCTCTACCTTTTAGAAGACCGCCTTCAGGTACAGGGTCTTCACTCATTGTAACCATACCCGGCATTTTAGGTCTGTTCAAACTAGGCGCACGAAGTCTAGGTGGTTGAATAGGAGGAGCACGAACTGGATGCAATCTTGGACGTGGAGCACGAGGCATGTTTACTTGACCCATCGGTAATCTAGCACCTGATATTGGTCTAACTTGACCCATTATATTTTGTTGCTCTTGGTAACCTTTCCATTGACCATATGCTTGAGGGTCTTTCGACATTGGTTGCTTACTAGCGATACCACGATGTGAAAACTCAACTGAAGGGTGTGCTCGCATTAAGCCGGTTTTACGACCCATAGGGAGATTACGAGATAATAGTTTAGCACGAGCAGATGTACCTGAGCGACCAGTGTAACCACCACGAGGTCGCTTAAACTTACCAGTAGAAGGTCGCCACTTTGCACGCTCCTCGGTCTTCTTTTTCTTCTCCTTCTTACGCTTTGACTTTAGAATCTCAGACCAAGCGTGCTCCATCGGTTCACTCATCTGAATAGATTGACCGCCAGCAGCACCGGGACCTTTAGCGCCCATAGCAAGACTGGTTAGGAATCCACCAGCACCAGCCGGTTGAGTAGGTTCAGATGGGCTTTCACGAGGTTTGAACTCAGACTCTTCTTCTCCTTCCTCTCCGATGTCGTTAGGTTTACCAACACCTATGTGATGACGGCGTACTTTGATGTGACGGATTTTCTTATCTTCTTCCTCCTCCATCTCCTTCTTTTTCTGACGCTTGTCCATTTTGGCTTCCTTATCACGAGGGTCTTCATTACCAGTAGGTGTACGCTCATCTTCGTGGTTAGCACGGAACATGTGTGATGATTCTGAGCGAGGAGCATACATTCGAGTATCAGAGGTTCGCCCCATCATTCCTCCAGTCATCAAAGTTCACCTCCTGATAATTCAGTAAGAGATTCAAAGAGTAATTCACTAAGGTCATTGTAGACAGTTTTTATTATGGGATTGATAGGGAACGCTTGACACATATTAGATACCATACTCTCAAACTCTTCAAGAAGACGAGCAGTGAAAAATCTAACAGGTATAACTTGCTGAGGGTCATCATTATTCAATAACAGGTTAAATGATTGTTGAAGTAGTTCAAATATGTCAGGTGAAGATACATCGACCTTACCATAATGTTCAAACCTTTCAGTTAGGCATTTAGCGAAGTCAACAAGAATTAGAATGTTACTATCACTTAAATTAGGGCGACCCATCACTATACTGTAACCCGGATGAGTAACCTGTAAAAGGTCAGGAACTGGTACTTCCATCACAATGCTCCCTCCTCTACATGGTCTATTAATTTCTTTCTAATCCTAGCCCAAGATTCAGGGCTTTCTTTACCAAGTTCAACTTTGAGAATGTTGATGGTATTATGCACTTCTCCATTCTCAGTAGTAGGGCCCCAACTCTCTTGCATTTTCATTAAGTCCTTTATCGACTCTCTGACTTCTTTGTGCAGAGACACCGCATCTCTAACAAACCCATCTTCATGGACACTTCCCTCATCGAGCAATTCAGACAATTTATGGTTGAGTAATTCGACATTTGACCTGAGTGCATTCATTTCCTCCCCTACTACCATTGTGACCTCAGAGACTGCTGCTCTTTGAACTAGCGGTTGGAAATGGTGCTTCATGTGATGATATACGGTTTCTTCACGTACTCCTAACTCAACAGCAATCACTTCAGATTCTGAGCCATCTGCAAAATATCTTTGCTCAAACTCAGCACGTCGAGGGTCAGCACAAATCTTACATTGAGGATTAGCAGCCATATGAAATTGACCCATATGATTTCGATAATGTCGGTCACTTGTGTTATGCCTCCAACCCATGTCTTGGTCAAGTTGCTTAGATGAGATTTCACCGAGTGTAAGACCCTTCTCCAACTCATCACGACTAGGGTGTTGACAGAACGCACAAGAGCGTTTAGTTACACGCTCCGCTGGTCCCATGTTTACCTTCTAAAGCAGCATCGCCCATAACCCTTTTCTTAGTTTAACCCTACGGAGGTATATGTTCAGACGTTTTAAGCGAGTCCCTCGGCAAGTCTCTGATATAGTCACAACAGCCAAAGACCTAAAGCAAAAAAATAGGGTCAGTAAAGCGATTTACATGCAGAGATTAAATGAATGTAGCAAGTGTATTTACTCTCTAAAAGCATTAGATATATGCCGAAAATGTGGCTGCTTTGTAAAGATAAAAGCCTTATCTCCATCAATGGAGTGTCCTTTAGGTAAATGGTCACTTGGTGATGCGCCCGTAGACGTTCCCGAGTCCCAAGAAAGCAATCATGATTCCGACAAGGAAGACTGAAACTGAACTAGTCGGTAAGTCGCCTCCTTTGAGAAAGAGAATCAATGTAAAGGTGATTATCATGCTGATGAATTGTACCATTATCATATCAGTAATCACCGAGCGTCTTGGTGACAATACTTGGGCACTAGCATAAGTAATCCCTCTAAACATTTCATCTGTATTTTCTTTTAGTCCCATATAATCACCTTATTGTTTTGGTAGTCCCATGAAAGAGCGAGCGACACTACCAATACCACCGCCAATTTTAGTCATCGTGCCTTCATCTGCTAATGCTGCTTGAAGAGCACCACCCATAGCCGACTGCTGACTAAGAGCCAAGATTTGCTGACGCTGCATTTCAGCCTGTTGGATAGTTTGAGTGCTATTATTTACAAGGTTATTAAGCAACATTGATACATTTTCAGAACTGAGTGTTTTTAGATTATCAGGTAAAGAAGTCATATCCATTTTACCGACTCCTTCATCTTCATCTATCACAAACGAGGCATCTTTTAGGATAGTTATCAAAGAAAGAGAGGTTGCTGTTGCTATTAATTCAATCACAGCGCCAAGTCCACCTGTAGCAATAAAACGATGTAGGGGGTTTTGAGATTGAAGTAAGGCGTTTAGTATTTCCATTTCACTCGGAGGAGCCATTTGCTGTTGCTGCTGTATTTGATTATACTGCTGCTGTGCTTGATTAAAATGCTGCTGAGTACCACTACCCTGAAGGATTCCTGCCATTAGCCCAACAGGTTGTTGTGGTTGATTAATACCTAATCCTGAGTATTGCTGTTGTTGATGACCAACAGTAGGAGCACCTGTTGCTGACAAGTTCAATCCAACGTTTTGTTGCGAGTTTTGACTGAAATTATACATCCGGCTCACACCTGTCCACTAAGTCCTTCAACATCAAGGTTTGGCTGTTGGATTAGATTTTGTTGCTGTGTTAAGAGGGCTTGAAACTCAGCAGTAGGCATATTCATTTGCTCCATTTCATTTTGGAAGATGCGTAAATCAAATACTACCATTGTAACATCATTTATACCAGTGGCTGGATTCTTATAATTAAGAATACTAATCCCCTTAGTTTTACCAGCATCTCTTTCCAATTCAGCAAAGAATGGCTCGTACTTCTGTAACATAGCAGGTTGAGGGTCTTTCTGCTTAACAGCAGAAATAGGTACAGTGACTATAGAAACTCCACGCTTAACTTTATCACGTAAGCGATTAGGGTTCATTTCATTTTGCTTATCCTCTTCTGCTTCCCACTTGGTTAGTAAGTGATAGAGATGTAAATGTTCAGGACAATAAGTTCCACGCATTTTCTTACCCCCTGTTACTTTGTCACGAGCGATGAAGGCCTCAGGCTCACCAGTTACTGGATTCTGCCAATACATTTCCCACAAACTACGACCTGTATCTTCATCACAGATTCGCATGTATAGATTATCATGTTTAATCAGTTCTGCTACGTTACAACCATCAACAACACAGACAGCGGTGTCTTTATTGTAACGATACCTGTTACCAAACCACCTTAGAGGGCTTAACTTACCACGTTGTGCAGGACGTAGTAACTTATACGCTTGCTTAATATCTTGCCTTCTTGCTTTTCTAGGGTCAGGGTGTCTACTAGGGAAGAAGTTAACTTTAGGAACTTCAATGTTTTGATGACTAGCAACTTGCTGCATGGCCTGTTGAGCACTCATCATTTCGCTTAAAGCAGCCTGAGTGAGTTGCTCGTTACCCTGCATAGCCAGTGTACTTATCTGCGCTTCAGTCATTTGTTGTTGAGGTTGTCTAGTGAACATTCTATCACTCTTCCACAGGAGCCATAATTACAATCATTTCTCCATCTTTAACATGAAGTTTCCAGTTAACATCGTCACCTGCTTTAAGACCGAATTGGTTTATTATCCACATAGGTACAGTAGTGCGTAAACTGCTAGTTTTAGAAGATGCAGCGTGCAAAGTAGTGGTGACGACATTCCTTCCCATAACATTCACCATAAGTAATTCAATTAAAAGGCTTCCTGAAAGGTCTATCATGAGGTGAGTAAGTCTAACATGGTTTTTTCCACGTTCCAACCTATACGTGTAGCCATAAATGAACGCTTAGTAGGAATACCTGCTTTTTGTAACCTAATCAAGTCATCACGGAAGGGGTCGAACACTTTATGCTCGCCTATTCTACCATCATGCCATAATTTAGAAGCAGTATCATCAAAGAATCTATCAGCCTTATTAGCGACTAACATAACCACCCTAGGATGATAACGCCTTCCTCTAAGACGTGAACGTAAAGAGCGGTAACGATAATCTCGTTTTATCAGTCTGTCTACAAGAAAACGAAACCCTGCTATTTGCTGTAGACTTTCATCCCCACCCTTGAATGCTCTATCATCAAACATGTAGACTATCGCTTCTACTTTACGTGTGACAGCATCTTCTATCCATAAGTTCCAAAAACGCTCTTGCCCGCCAATATCTGATGAAAATACAACTCTTTTCTCACCATGCCAACCTATTCTTTTACGAGTAGGTTTTGGCATTTTGTAAGGACCTACTAACCCAAAGACTCTTCCATGCTCAGTACGCTCTTCATCCGGTATGGCTTCCATTTCACCCGGAGTAGTCATGTATCGGTCAAGGGTTGTTTTACCAACTTGGGGTGCTCCGTAGATTCCGACCTTTCTTGGTCGCCACGAGTGGTATAGGGCTTGACCCCACACGGCAGCGCCAACCAATGCCGTCCCTGCTGGCTCAACCATACTACCACCACTTTAACCACGAGGCTAAATCATATAATTTATCGACAGCCCATTCTACTGTAGATTCCCACAGACTATAATCAGGGTTTTTTAATTCAATAGCACTAATAACTAACGCCGTTAGAAGTGATGCTAGTATTGTTTTAATCCAGCCCCACGTACGCTCATAAGCAGTATCTACTGTATTAGCGATATGGATAGCACGTAGAGTTTCTTCAGTAGCGTTATCTGAAGGCGTTTTGAAAATACGACCCATTCATATTCCCCACTCATGATTTCTTTTCATATCTTTTATCAGGAGTACCATCTTTCTTCAAGGGAACCTCCTCATCAGAGATACCTAAAGTTAACGGAGTAGGGTTTTTAGCAGAATGATGAGGAATACGAGAAGCATCTATTTGCTGCTGGTCATAACTACTAACAATAGAAGGTGCTCCTCCGGGTACTCCCCAAGATGGTGGCATTTGACCGGGGTTTGCTTCCATCCAACGTAACTCTCTTTCGAGTTGAGCCTCTTGAACTCGCATTTCCATTTCATTTCTTCGTGAGTCGAAGTTTTGCTGCATTGAGCGGTACTTGTAATTACGGTCACGCTCAAGTTGACCACTACGAGCACGCTCTCTCATACCCCTTTCAAAGAATACCTTGAACATGTAATATGCTATACCTTGTACAAAGAATGCACTCATAGCATATGTAAGTCCGTTTAGCACAGGTGTGGTGTTCTCAAGCCATACTTCAGCATCGAAGACACCTATTGACACACCGACCAAAGCAGATTGAGCAAGTATTAGTCCAAGAAGGCGTATTTCAGCCTCGTGTTGTACATCATCATCCATAGGGGTCACTGGTGAGGCCATTGATTAGGTAGTGATAAACATTCCTGATTAAGTTGTAAAGGTTGTAAAGATATTTGTCTTTACTATATATTGTAATAATAACAGTATAATATAATAATAACTATATTACCTATACAACCTTAATCTCGCATATACGTATATTATACAAATAGATGACCGCCACCGTGAAGTGGTCGAGATAATTCTTCCTCTTCCTCGTCATTGTCTTGCTCTTCAAGCATTGTCAAAGTAGCGTCAGCGATTTTTTTGTCTTGCTCATCCATTGGTCCCTGAAGTAGATTACGAAGTAATTCTAAATCATCTTTCATTGACTTCACTACTCTCAGTGTACCTTTATCCTTCCAATGTCTAGCCCTATTGGAGTGTTCAGGCTCTAATGTGAGTTTTCCACCTTGAGTATGACTAACATCCATATGGTCATGACTTCCCATGATTCCACGGCGGCGGCGCTCACGATTTAAGTCCTCACGATACTTAACTTGAGTAGGGCGTTTGTTATACTGAGCATCATATTCACGCTTATGTCTCATCGCTTCAGGGGTTTTTCTTTCTTTAACCAGTATACTATTCAAGTTTTCAGACTTTTTAAGCCTATTTTTAAGCCTAACTTTCCTAACATGGTTGATTATTTTTCCAACATTGAAACGCTTAGCCCATTCAAGGTCAAATGGTTGATTAGAACCTCTATACATCACAGTATGTAATTGAGGATAATCAGGGTGATTATCATGTGGTCTTATAGTAGCAACTATCGTATCACCTCTACTCCCATCCGCTGCTGTTCTAGGTTTATCTAAATGATGAGTTTTAACAGATACCGTTTTATTAGCATTTGGTAAATATCTACCATCAGGTCCTATTAGTTTAGAAGCGTAATGTGACATAATTTCTTTTACTTCGTCTCCTTCACCTTCTAATCTATTTTCACGCTCTCGGAGATGACCTCTATTGAAAAACATTGTATGGTTTAAATTACCTATGGGTTGTGTACCACCCACTGCTATCTTTTTAGCACTACCTCTTGGCATATCACCGGGTTGAATAGCATCACTTTGTTGCTGAGGTAGAGTTGTAAATCCCTGCTCGTCTACAGCGGGTGTACCACGTTGAGTCTCTACATCTACAGGCTCATCAGGTTGATTTGGAAAAGGAGAAGGTCTTGGGGCAACTTCAACTTCACCTCTCCTAGGTGTTCTCTCTTTGAGATGTTCTACAATACTAGGATGAAACGTCTGCCCTTTCATTGTCATCCAAGCCTTAGAGAATGCACCGCCTGTACTCGTGTCTGCTTTAGAACGTGCCATTTCAGATGCACGTTGCTGTTGGTCCCTTTTCTGCTGCTCAGCAGCCATGCGATTTTGGTCAAGACTTTGTTGAGCAGCGCCTAGCATTTGCATCTTAGGATTTTCTTTAACTTCTTCTACCTTATCAGCAATCTTAGCCTTCAGTCCCTTTTTACCAGCAGCGGCCCCAGCGGAAGTAGCGGCGCTTCCAGCAGTAGATGCTAAACCACCAAGAGCCGCTCCCCCAGCAACTTGTGTTGCTTTCTTACCAGCGAGTGCTCTTAATCCAGCGCCAGCAAGGACGTTCCAAAACTTCTCAACCGTCTCAGGGTCTTTAGGCAATTACATCACCTATCAAACGCCAGTAAATTGGTCAGCCGCACCCATTTGTGCAGTTCTTGTGTTAATCCTATAGTCGCCTTCTGAATTGTAGTTACCTACAGGTAACTTGGAGTCTCTTGCCCATCGCTGACGATTAGCACTGCTCTCGTAAGGATTTGGAGGTTTTACCCAATCCCCAGCGTCATCTACAGTGTAACCTTCTCCAGCCAAACTTTGTGTAGGTGCTGGGACTTTACCGCCATTAAAATATACGTCCGTACCCATGCCTGAACCAAATGGTTGTGGACGAGGCATACGAGTTACTTGAGCACCCGGAGCCGCCATCATTTGACCCATACCCCCTAATCCCTCCATAGGATTTTCAGCGTTTTGTTGAACATTCATTGTTGCTGGGCCACCTGTTACATTATCACCAGTAGGTGCTAAATTAGTTTGGTCAGTCATTACTGGTTGCTTAAATCTACCAAACATACCCGGTGCTTGCTGAGGAACTTGTGTGGTCTGAGGTTGCATTTCAGCAATTTGAGGGCGTTGAGCCATTGATGCTACTGATGGAGGCATATTGTATTGAACAGGTGTACCTCCTCGACCTGTTGCCTGTGTTCCAACTACATTCTTCCTGATGAACTCAGCATCAAGAAAAGCACTGAATGCTTTAGCCATAATAGGTCGGGCTTCACCTTTAGGATTACCTGTACTCATTAAACCTTCAGGTGCTGGAGGCGCTGAAGGGTCAACACCTAATGGAGTAGCCGCTGATATTTTACCACCAGCACCACTCATGACTTCAGTTAATTGCTGATACATTTCTTCAGCCTGTCTCCTCATTTGAGGGTCAGGGCTATCCATATTCTGCAAAACGAACATACGCATTTTCTCTACACGTGGGTCCTGTACTGCTTTTGAAATAACATCTAGTACGAACTCATATCCGTACTGTTGTTCAAAATGTTGCATTTTAAGAAGGTCAAATGCTGCGTTAATAGCACGGCTCATAGATGTCGGATGATGCCGCTTCATATAGAATCATCGGTTTTCCAATAATCAGGGTCTTTAAAACGTAGATTAGTACCTGTGAAAGTATCAGGTGGGAGTAAACTATCACGAGCCATACTCATACTGCTTCCATAGCCCATTTCTGTATTCGATAAAGAACCTGCATCAGGTCCATAAAAGCCCTCACGCTCTAAATCAGAAATAGACATGTCATTATATGGGTTATGCCATTCTTCTACTCTTGTTTGATGAGGGTCTGCTACAAGACTATCAATTAATTCTAAACGCTTTCTTGCTGCTAGATACTTAGAATACTCATCATGGGCTCTATCCATAGGTGTTTTATGCCTTCCTTCTCCACCGTCCATGAACGAGCGACCTTCATGCTCAGCCTCATACATCTTATCAGTACCAAACTCATCCGCAGTTAAATTAGGCATACGTTCAGGTTCAGTTGGATGAGGATTATTGTGATAATTCGCTATATCAGCGAATTGTGATTTATCACTAAAGAGATTCTTAAAGGTGGCTCTTGCCACTGGGTCCATTCTCCTCCATTGTCTAGCATAATTTTGAAGCCCCATATTGATTTTAGGTATAGCGGCATAACCGTCAATGATTTGGAAGGGGTCTTCATCAGTACCACTACCAACTACATTCCCACTGTGTAGGTCACCTAACTCTAAGAAATTAGGTAAGTCCCTTTTCCCCGTTGAGTTGTTAAATGTTCTTTTCCTATTTCGTAATGCTCTCACTTCATCTAGTGACATTTCTGAGGGTGAATCATTATTCATAAGTTCACGCCCAGCGGTGTTTAATAATGATGGTCTGACTTGCACTCTCGGAATATGCTTATCTTCTGTTCTATCTTTTACAGTCTCCCCGGCGAAATCTTGTATCATTCCTAACTCAGGTAATTTTCTAATAACTTGGTTAGGGTAATCATTTCCTGATTCCATACGTGCTGGTACTATTACTGGTTTTTCGGGAATTACAGGGTGACCCATTTGCGCTAAAGCGTTCATCGCTGCATTTGTTTCTAAATCGTGGGCTTGTCTATTAAAAAATGCTGAGTGTTTAGGTAATTTAATGACTTTACCCGGTAATGAAGGATGAGTGTGTACAGTTCTTGTAGCACCGTAACCTAGTTCATCCATTTCAGGAAGGGTGGTTTGTATATCTTGAAATCTAGTAGGCGACTTCAAAACCTGCCAGCAGATTTCAAAGGCTTCGCCCATAGTATAGGCGATGATGTTGCTTCATAAGACTTTAACTCTAAAGCAAGCCTACTAGCCTTTGTTAGTAATTCCATATCCACGTTATGTTCAAAGCCCCAAACTTCGAGGTATCTAAGTAAAGTTTCAGTTGCTAAGTTTGAGCCACTTCCTTTAGCAAAAGGACACCCGCCTAATCCCCCGATACTAGTATCAAACTCCTTTATACCCGCAAAGAGTCCACTTCTTATCAGTGAAAGCGCTCTTTCCTCTTTCCCTTTATGATGTAAGTGTAGAGCAGGAATCATGTTATGTTTGAAAGCCAAATCAGCGACAAACTCAATGTCGTCATTAGTGGCTACCCCCACAGTATCTGCAAAGACGACTGTATCTCCAAACATTTTAGCATCACGTACTACCATGTCTAAATGATTTCTACTAAACTCACCACTAACCGGACTACCAAAAGCCATTGATATGTAGACCCTGACCTTATCTTTAGGATAACTGTTTAGAAATGTACGATAAGTAAGTAATAATTCTTGATACCGCTTACCCATATTCTTCATACAGAATGATTCACATGGACTTAGCACGATGTTTATCTTCTCAGCGCCAGCAGCAATCGCCCTGTCAAAACCACGTTTATTCAAAACAAGAGAAGAGCCACGACCAGTAAACACCTCTTCTGCATTTGCCATTTGAGGTAATACCTTTGGATGTACAAATGACACTTCTTCAACTTCTTTCAAACCAGCATCGTAAAGTAATTTTATTAACTCAGTACGGTGTTCTATAGAAACTACATGAGGTAGTGCTTGTAAACCATCACGAGGTCCTACTTCATACACAGTTATTTCCATAAGTCTCCACCTAAGTCTACGAATCTAATTTCATTTTTAGAGCGGGGCCAAAAGAATGTAACTATGAAACTTACTAACCCTAGTATAACACACAGCACCCATAAGGGAAGGCCGGTAATTTCACTTGGGTCAGGTAGGTTCACTTTTCCCACCGTAGTAAACGTAGTCCTTTGAAACAATCATCTTCTAAATCCTCAGTTGACAAGTCAAAATCACCGAGGTCTGATAAAAAATCAGCAACTACATAGAAGCAAGTGACCCAAATTACAACCAGTCCAAAAACGGATGACATGACAATTGTAGCAATCATGTACGTTACGAGAGTGGTGTAGAAAATAAAGTAGTAGGTGTGGCTAAGTAAACTTAGAATCTTTGAAGCATCATTTGCTCGTGACGAGTTAATTGCTCGCCACGCATTAATTTATCCATTAATTCTTTTACTGATGGCGCTTCACCTACATTTTCAAGAGCCTGATTTTCACCACGCATGCTTTCTTCATCCATTATTCTATTGTAATTATCCTCTTCTCTTGCACGATTATACATCTCGGGGTCACCTGAAAAGCCGGGAGGTAAACCATATTTCTTCCCTACACTTTCTTCTTTCAGAATCTGCCACGCTTTATCAAATGCTCTCATCTTCTACCACCTTGTCTTCGCATTCGATTCTTGTAAGCATTCTTACCTTCACCCGGTCTTCTTCCACCTGCTCTTCCTTTAGGTGGCTGTTTTGATTTCATCCTTGCTTTTTGCTGACGCATCATCATTTCTTTTTGTCTTTCAGCCAGCATTTGCTTTTCTGCTTCAGCCCTTTGCTTTTCTGCTTCAGCCCTTTGCTGACGGTTCTTCATTTCTGAAAATGCTTTGTCACTTGCAGATGCACCAGCGTCACCTCTTCTTGCGAACTCACTTGGTGGGAATCGCTCATTTTCAGGAAGTTGATTTAGATACTCTCTCAAGTCTCTCTCATTTCCCTCTTTTTGATTATTACGGTAAGAATCAATCGCACCCCTATTACTAGCGGCTGTTCTTTTTTGATACTCTTCTGAAACCCCTCTACCTTTTGGCATAGGGGCCAAGTATTCTTTCATCGGATGTTCAGGAGGTGCATCAGGTTCAGAGTGAGGCTCTATAGACTGACCTTGTGTTAACATGTAATGTATGTCTTCAAGTCGGTCATCCATGTCAAGATTACCACCAGTGTCTGAATCTTGATGTAAAAACTCAGCAAGGTCTTTGGCTTTAGGGTCAAACGTAGCACCACTTCCCATTTGCTGATTTATACCTTCAGGACTTCCTGTTTTTTGGTAGCGCATTAATCGTTGCGCTTCTGTATCGGGCATGGTTCTAAAACCACCACCTGTGTTCAAAGGAAGACCAGCGTCAGCGTAGGCTTGACCCCTCTCAGGAGTCATACCTATACCGCCAGTACGAGCCGCTTGTTGAAGGTCCTCGGGACTGAGGGCTTTCAGCAAATCCCAAGCATGACTGAACGCTGACATGATTATTCCTCATTATAGCCTTCTACTGAAAGTTAATTCTCTCTCCCTATCTCTCGCAGATTCAGGTAGAGGCATGGCTTCACTGCTTCTGAATCCGGGGCGCTTTACTGCTACTCCTCTTCCCATCTGACCACGCTTTTGCTGACGTGTTGGTCCCATGCTAGTAGGGAAACTACCTTGAGGACTCATGTCACTCTTAGGAGGCTCTACTGTAGAACCCATATCAACAGGTGGGTTTGCTTCAGAAGTGGACATATGTTCAGGCTCAAAGTTAGAAACTAGGTCATGAACTGAGTCCTGTATTCTTTCCTCCTCTTTTATGTCAGCCATCCTCTCTTGAAGTGTAGGTATACCACCGGGGAATGGATTAGTTTCAGGACTATTCAGGTCTAAGTAAGGATTACGGTCATTTAAGTACAGGTATTGAGAAGGGTCTGCTACAGTCGCCATACCCCGATTAGGGCGCATAGCCTCTCTGCGAGCGGTATGGAAATCATCAGCCTTCTCACGTGCTTCATCGCTTAGTGCTTTACGACCTTGACCGTAATCTGACCCAGTCATATGGTCCGCTTCATCCCTACCAATAGACCTAGTAGGTTCGTATTTCAATAAATCCCATGCTATATTGAAGGCTCGGCCCATGTCTCTCTTATGATGCTGCTTCATATCAAGATTCCCCCGCATACTCTTCAATTTCTTGGGTCGTTAATGTACCGCCGTTCATTAATTTATTGTGAAGATATTCTCGTCTACTAGTATACGAGTTTGGTGAATCAATGTGCTCTCTTCTTGTTAATCGCCGTGGGTCTATACCCACTGCCCCTGCTTGTAGACTAGGAGCGAAGTTAATATCGTGGAAAGGTCTATCTTTTTGATGAAATACTGGGTCGTAAGACATACCTGTAGGGACCCCTATACCTTGATTAGTTGGTAACATAGGGACTCTTCCATCACCATGCCAAGCCTCTCCTCCGCTTCTGTTCGTCGCCGTCATCCCTACCCACCTAGGCACTGGTTTTTCCATTGATAAATCAAGTCGACTCTGTACATAATTTTTTACGCCATCAGGCCCCCTAGCCCGAATATCTGTGTTAGCGTTTATTCCTCGATTAAGTCTATCTTGATAACGCTGGTAATCAGTTTCGTAAGTCATCGGTACTTTAGAGCGAGATTCTGTTTGTAAGTCACCCCACCCAATTGCATTTCCGGGGCTGTATTTACCTGAGTATTCTATTCTTGCATCCCCATGTAAATCAGAAATGTAATCGGAGTCTCTATCAATTCCATAATCAAATCCATGTTCCGTCTCAATTCCAATTTCCCCTTGTGCTTCAATATCAGGTGGTAAGTTAGTCAAGAACTTCTTATGAAAAGGATTTGATGAGTCGTTTCGCATGTCACTCATAACTGTGTAACCATGTCTTAGCGCTGCTTCCAGTAAATCTTGATAATGTCCTCTTCTACGATTTAATTCAGGTATGACCATAATGTCTTCAATACTTTTTGAGCCTAAATCGTTCACATCACTTCAAGTTGACTTAATACATTATCATCATAATCTAATAATGAAAACGGTCACCTTCAACATGTAATCGTGCAGGTAGTCCTCCCCGACGATGATAGCCCGGTATATCTGGTGTCAGGAATGTTCGGCGGCGGTGGCTAGGGGATGTAGGGGCGAGAGGTCCGGTAACCTTGATTGATATGACTCTTTCAACAACTGCATAGCGATGTCCATAGGCTCGCTACGATAAATAGGTATGTGTCACCTCTTCTAAATCTTTCTTGGTTTTTGCTCTAATTCAGCCAACCGATTTTGGTTTAACATTTCTTTTCTTTTCTTGTGTCTGCACCCTTTTCTCCATTCATTGTACTGCGAATATAGTTATGTGTTTCCCCGTCATCTCTTATTCGACCCATTAATTCGTATATGTGCCTGTTATCTAATGCTTGATTAGAGTCTCCATAAAGGTCTTCTTCAATAACGTAATCATCTTCATGGGGTCATTTATTTTAGCAAACGCATGGCGAGGTCCATTGGTTCGCCTGTTAATACATCTGCACCTAGTGACGCAGGGCGACCACATTTTCGGCATGGTTGTTGTAGTATTTCCGTCACACACTGAGCATGGTAAGTTAGCAGGGTCTTTATTTTGGCTTATGTATGCTGTTGCTTTTGGATTTCCCATAAGTGTAGGAGAAGATTCAGCACGACCTACTTCCTTCAACAATTGCATAGCGATGTCCATTGGTTCGCTTGCTAGTTTGTCTTGAAAGTCAGGTTTGAACTTTCTTTGATGGTAACCTCCGTCTTCATCAACCTGTCTCACTCTTCTTTCTAACTCATCCTCAATGCTACCCCGAATATAAGGGCTGCTTCCTCTGCTTCCGAGTAAAAATCTGTAATAAGGGTCATTCTTCATTTCATCCGATGTCTTAAAATCAGGCTCATCTTTTAACTCAGCGGCTCGTAAAGCACTCGCCCACTGGTTAAGTTCTTTGTTAGACATCAATGCAAAATCATGGTCACCAAAAGCGTAATCTTCAAACTCATCATCATCTTCATAAGTCCCATATATTTTTTCTCTTGGAGTTACATCACTGATAGTGTTTGGATTAGTAACCTTCCTTCTTTTTTCACCACTATCTAGTGTTTCAAAATTATCAGGATTCATAGCACCGTGCTCACTCATCTGCCAATTTCTCCAATCTTGCATTTCATAAGGGTTTTGAGCGGAATGAGCACCTACTTCATGAGCACTAAAATGACCTCTTCCATCTTCACCCCTGAGATGTTGTAATTCACTATCTTGTGCAGCGTGTATTGCTTCATGGGTTCCAGTACTGGTTATTCGTTCTATAGCGCCTTGTTCGTCAAGCGCACGCAATTGCGCTAAGTTAACAAAATGCTCTTTACTGTCCGGTTTATAATAACCACTAGCACCGTAATCAGGGTTGAAAATGAAATCTTGACTTTTATAATTCTTGAGAAGTCGCCAAGCAGCATCGGAAGGCGACATAACATTGGCACGCTACACTAGACTTTGAAATATACGGTAATTTTAGGTAGCGGTATAGGTAGAATTACGATTTTAGTCAATTTTTTTGGGAGCGCTATGCGTGGTCATAAGGAGCGTAGCATGACGGCGTAGCCTATTGCTCCGCCTAAGGGGTGCTGCGTAGCAAGGGTACTGCGGCGGTGTTAGTTCTACACTGCCCTCAGCGTAGCAAGGCCACCGTAGCATGAGGCTATCGTAGCGAGCGCAACGCTGCGCAGCAGCGTGCTGCTCGCATGGTGGGCGTAGCGTAATGCTGGGCCGGTGCTGCTTCATAAGCGGGGCGCTAAACCGTGGCACTGCGTGGCATTATGCTCCTCACATATAAGGCAGCATCAAAGCAGCCTAGTGCTACGCCACCACGCCACCACGCAGAGCAGCAGCGTTGTGCTCCCCATGATGCGTTAAGCCGCAAGCCTCGGCCCCTTGACCCCCACCCATATGGATGGTATATGCCATCCTCCCTAGCCTCGTACCTTGTGAGCGTAGCATAGTGGAAAACGCTGTGCTGCAAGACTTCACTACTTAAAGCAGCATTAAAAGTGTAGAGTAGGTCGAAACAATGAGCAACGAAAACGCACCAACATACCCTGAGCAACTGAACACCGAAGTAGACAAGATGGCGACCTTCCTATGTGGAAGGAAGCAGACATATGTCACGAATGCCAACCTAGAACATGGCTTCCCACTCTTCGGCAAACCATACAGCACAGGTGAGAGAACATACACCGTGGAAGACGTAGAGAACTGTGTCATCAACATGCTTGATGTATGCCGAAGCCCTACCACTGGTAACCCACACGGCGTACTAGCAGAGACATGGTTCACTGACGGCGAAGTGAACACCGGAATGAAGCGAGCCCTATACGGTCTGGCAATCAGGCAAACCAACCGCAACGGTAAGTACATCGTGGTTGCCTTCGCTAATGCTGGAACCAAACCATACACCCCTAAGTTGGACAGCATGCGCTCCTTCAAGTTGTCACAAGACGGCGCAGATGTGTTCACTGTCAAGGGCATGAAAGACAAGTTCGCTACCTACAAGAACGCTGCCGGTGCTGGAGTCCGCAAACTCTTCGCAGACGAATGGAGTGCCATCAACAAGGACAACAGGAATGGCGACATCAGCGACGAGGAAGCACAAGCACGCCGTGTTGCACTGAAAGCAAAGGTCGCAGTGAGTAAGAATGGTACGCCGTACAGCAAAGCACCGAAGTCCACCAAGGCTCCGGCAGCATCTGTTAGCGTGTCCAAGGCTGAAGCGGTCACCATGGCTAAGGCTATGGGTGCACCTGCGTCCTGCAACACCAAGGCAAAGGCAGTTAAGTTCTTGTCTGACAAGGGCTTGAATGTGTGAGCCGGTGAACTGGTAATCTAGTGTATACGAGCACTGCGCTCGAAGTTGCCCTCGTCTCCCACTCGTGGGGGGCGGGGGCTTTTTTTGGTCTGGCAAACCTTGCTACGCAGGTGCGGAGCACCGGCCTCGCTTCGCTCGGGGGGAGGCGGCTAGTCGCCGCCTTGACGCTCACTGCGTTCGCTTCCGCCTCGCTTCGCTCGGCGGGATGCGTTCTTCCTCTACGGTCCAGTCGCTACCATCCATATGGGTGGGTTACCTATCGAGTGACCTGAGTCCTAGAAAATAACTACTACATGTCGGAGCGACGTGGACTCCCTAGCCCTCCTGATATAACTACAGCGTAGCCGTGAGGCCACTGAGATTTGACCAGCCCTAGTCAGACCTGCGTATTCTATGCGTATTATATTATACGTATATAGGAGTAGAAGCATAGCCCCTAGTGTTGTATAGGTAGTATAGTTATTATTCTATATTACATACATATTACTATGAACTAAGGGGTGGGGGTGAAACCTAGACAACAGTTGTATTAGTATACACAACAACCCGTACAACCTTTACAACTTCTCAGTCCATCGGTTTCAGGACTTCACTACTTAAAGCAGAGTTAAAGTTGAGGGTTGATGAGCAACCAACCACCAACCACAGACAATGATGACCTAGAAGGAGCAGAATGTTTTGACTGCCACTTCCATGAGGAGAAGCACACATCTGCTACCAACATAGCAGTGATACATGTCATGAACCCTGATGACCCTGAAGATGTTATGGAGTTTGGAGTACCTGTGTGTAACACACATGCCCTAACCTATAGACCTGAGACTTTGGAGTATGACATAACATGTACTGGGGAACCAATACCCTTGTCATGTATGAATCCGACTGCTACTGCACAAAAGGAAGTGGTTGAATGAAGTTAAGTGTGTATGAATGGGTGGACTCACTGGGTTACACATGGCACACAGTTCAGCATCCTGAGTGGGCTGAAGTGATGAGAGTAGATGGCTTCCAAGTTAGACACATACAGGTGGTGGTTGAATGAGTAAACTAGAAGAAGATATGATATGGGTGATAGGATATATCACTGGCCTGACTGAGAAACTTGTGGAGGCTGTGGAGGAAGAAGACATCTCCTACAGAAGTGCAATACATATAGCAGCCATGCACGATGAAAGGTTTGGAACTACACATGAGAAAGAAGTAATAGAGGGATGCCAATGAGTGAGATAACTACAGAACAGATGAGCGAACTACTGGACAACTTCATGGGTGTACACCATGAGGGAGTGAAGGATGACATCGGCCCCAATGCTGCTGATGCAAACTTCTTCAAGACCTTACACAGTACACTGAATGAAACCATGTATGCTGAAGCAGCAAGTAGACTACAGACATACAGGAACACTCAACTTCCTCAACTACTCATGTCCATAGGTGTTGACCCTACTGAAGGTCAAGCCTTCCTAGATGGACTGACCAAGCAAGGCGAGGAAGCAGTGGAGTACATGTCCATACACAAGTCGATGACCAGTTCAATGGAGAGACTTGCTATGAGGCAAGCAAGAGATGGTCTAGATGTGGATGAAGTAAAGAAGTATACCGATGTATGGGGAGACTTACAGAAAGAACTCTTTGGTCATGTCGCACATGAGCGTGGTCTTGCTGATGTACCTGAAGATGTGTTCGACTTCTATGCTACAATGTATGATAGGTTCTTGACTGAGAAGAAGGAAGCCGATGCTCGTAGGCAAGCGGCTCGCAAAGCAAGACTTACCATCAAGGCTGAAGTCTATGAGGACACATGGTATGGGAGGAATGACATCAACAAAAGATACCCTAAGACTAGCAAGCGTATACTGATGCGCTTCCCTTATGATGAGAATCTTATCCCTGCTTTGAAGGCAGGGCTTGTTGGACAGGGGCGTTGTATATGGAAGCCTGAGTTCAAGGCATGGTCACTGAAGATGGAGGCTGCTCTCATAGACAAGGCGTGTGCTATCTTCACTGGGTGTGGTTACTTACCTGAGCAACTAGCAGCACTGAAGTCTCAGTGTGTGACTACTACCAAGAAGCAGTCCACTGCGTGTGAGGCTACCATCGAAGGTGATGCACTGGTTCTCAAGTGGCCTTGGTTGAATGATGATGACCTGCGTGGTCAAGTCATGGCAATAGTCAAGGGAGTCATGGGTCGCAAGTGGAATGGACAGCGTAAGGTTTGGACTGTACCAGTAGCACAAGCAGCCTTCGTCAAGGGTAGGTTAGACAAGGTGTACCCTGAACTAGCAAATGCTATCGGCGCTTTGTCTCAACTCGATGACATCATATCCAATACTGCTGAGCGCATAGCAATCAGTAGTGCTGCTACTCTTCATGATGATGAGAGAATAGATGAGATGCGTGAGAGACTAGCCGAAGTCTTCCCCAAGGGCAAGGAGTTGTACCCCTTCCAATATGTTGGGGTTCGCTTTGCTGAACTGGCTAATGGTAAAGCACTCATCGGTGATGACATGGGTGTGGGTAAGACTATCCAAGCCCTAGCCTACACTGCTCTCCATCCTGAGCACCACCCTGTTCTAGTGGTGTGCCCTGCGAATGTCAAGTTCAACTGGTTGAAAGAAGCAGAGGCTTGGCTTCCTACATACGAGGCTGATGTTATCAGGACTGGTAAGGATGACATACCTGACGCTGACATAGTTGTAATCAACTACGACCTTATGTCTAGGCAGCGAGACAACTTACTAGCACATGGTTTCAACACTGTCATCTTTGATGAGTCACACTACCTGAAGAACTACAAGGCTCAGCGTACAGATGCAAGTCTTACAGTTGCCAAGAATGCAAAGAGTGTGCTTGCCCTGTCCGGTACTGCTATCACCAACAGACCTAATGAGTTCTTCACTACACTCAACATGCTTAGACCTGAAGAGTTCTCATCCTTCTTCACCTATGCAAAACGTTACTGTGATGGTTACCACAATGGTTTCGGTTGGGACTTCAGTGGCTCATCCAATGAGGCTGAGTTGCATGAGCGTACTCGTACTGTTGCTATCCGTAGACTGAAGAAGGAAGTTATGGATGACCTGCCTGACAAGATACGACAGGTAGTTGATGTCGTACCTGCCAAGGCTGAGATGAAGGAGTACAGTGAGGCTGCTAAGACATGGGCTATGGAATATGAAATGCACCTTGCTAACAACAGTCTACCTGCTGGCTTCGTACTCAACATGTTAACTGACTTGAGACATCGTGCTGGCCGCATGAAGGTTGGTGCTACTGCTCGCCATGCTATGGACTACCACAAGACAACTGGTAAGCCACTCATCATCTTCACTCATCACCGTGATGTGCAAGAGATGTTGACTGATGCTATCGGTGAGGAGTACAGGAAGTTTACTAAGGACGACAAAGCGCAGTTCGGTATGCTCACCCTTGACTACATCAATGGAAGTGTATCACCTGAACACAGACAGCGTGCGGTTGAGCGTTTCCAAAATGGTGATGTCACCTTCCTAGTGTGCTCTACCATAGCAGCCAAGGAAGGACTCACCCTCACTGCTGCTGACACTGTCATGTTTGTTGAGCGTGAATGGGTTCCCGGTTGGGAAGAGCAAGCCGAAGACCGTGTCAATCGTATCGGTCAAGATGCTGAGACAGTACACGCACTGTACCTATCAGTCACTGGGACTATAGACGAGAAGTTCAATGCTGTTGTTGAAGAGAAGCGTGCTACAGTAGCAGCAATCCTAGATGGTGGAGAGGTTGGCAAGCGTGATGGTATAGCCAAGGCACTACTCAGAGCGATGGTTGATGATGGACAACTACCAGCATCCATGCTGGACAACATGGGGGTGAAGGCTTGAATCCAGTCATGAGAATCATAGACACACTGCGTTATGGCTCAGCCGGACAACCGACCCCTGTATACTCAGACGAGAACTACCATGCTGTTAGAGATGCCATAGCACTACTTGAAAGACTAGATGTTGATGAGGATGGAGTGCCTTACTTTAGGAGTGTGGGGGAATGAGGTTCACTACTATACTATGCAGTGAGGCAAGGTGTCACAATCTCATACAATCAGGTCAATCACTATGTCGAAGTTGTAGTTCACTACTTAAAGCAGCATCAGAAAAGGAAGGAGAGGAATGAAGATGACAGATAGAATATGCGAAGGATGCAACGAGAAATACGACCACTACCCAGCCGGCGGAGGAGACTGGTACGGAGGAGACTGGTACTCCTCATGTAACATATGCGAATGGCACAGTGAAGATGAAGGCTCTTCCACTATCAAGCAAGGCCTCACACATGAAGAACTTGTAGCACACAAGAAGAAACTCAATGACCTAATGACTATGCTACACAACTACAATACCACTAGAAATGAAATAAGAATCCAAGTATTGATGGTTGAACTTGGCGAGATAAAGAGAGAACTAATCACGGAGGAATGAACATGACAGACAACATACTACATGCAACTAGCAGAAGAGTGACTAGAGTACACACACTTACTCAAGACGGTGAACCTTACCTCGGTGATGTGACTCACTTCTTTGTAACAGAAGATGGATGGGAGGACTTCACCAATACTATAATGAAAACACATGCCCCATACAGTACCTTAGATGAAGAAGAGGAACCCTATGTCGTAAATGGCGATACAATATATGGGGCAATCAAAATCCTCTACAAACAATACACACTCTACACAACAAGCGAACACAAGGAAGTGAAATAAGCATGGGAGAAGAGAAGAAGTTCCCTTACATACATGTTAAAAAAACTTTCATGACCATCCTTAACTTTGATGACTACGTAGATGCAATAGAAGAAAACAGAATCAGACAATGCACTGAGTGTAAGTATTACTTCAATCCTCATACCATGTATGATGAGCACTCCACTCTCAAGAAGTGTATCTCCTGTAGGACTAAGCATCAGTTGAAATCTAAACGTATGGAATGGGATAGAGCAGAAACGAGGAGAAAACAGAAAGAGTTCAAGGATGCTTGGGAGGCAGGTGAGTAAGTATGTCGTGGTTAGTAGAAGGCTCAAGTGATGGTGTGAACTGGCGCTTGTACGCATCAGCAAACAATGTAAGTGATGCTAAGAAAGTAGCAGCCAAGTGCATACTACATACAAATCATACCCACATCAGATACATACCTTTTAGTCAAAGAAACAGTGGACTGAATAGTTCACTACTTAAAGCAACATCAAAAATAGAGGACAGTGAGAACAATGAGTAACAACACAATACAACAAGCAACAGAATGCTGTGGCTGTGCAGATGCAGTAGATGAAATACTAATGGAAGCATATGGTGATGGCACTGCGAAGAAGTCAGGTGCTGAATACTTAGATGACATAGCCAAAGTTATGGGTGTGATAGAATGAAGGTAACAGGACTACTAACACATAGCAGATGTGCTGAACTAATGGACACTGCTAGGGATAGAGATGCTGGTAAGCCAATAGGAAATAATACTAGGTTGTACGAAGAGTGTGGTAATGAATACACTGTATACTTACACGGTAATCTCATCATGCGTATCAGTAAACTAGGTTGGACTTACTATGATGGTGGCTGGCGTACTGTTACCACTAAGGCTAGACTGAATGAGTATGGGCCTAATGGTGTGAGTCAAAGAAACTACGAATGGTATGTTGGTACACCTAGTGGTGAAGATGCTGACTTTGAGAATGGTATCTTCATAGACAAGGTGTTACGAGATGTTCATCCTAGTGAAGGAACCTTCACTAACAAAGTGAATGCACTGAAGAGAACCAGTCAACATGTAATGGAGTTGTGGTGATATAATGAAAGAGATGAACCACGAAGAGATGCTTGAATCATATGCAGCGTTATGTGTAGATGACTACACAGACTTACTTGAAGAAGTACGCAGCCTAAAGAAAGAGAGGAAGGCTTTACTCATAATGAGAGTTAAACTAAGTCACGGTCTACAACTCACACCAGCAGAAGAAGTCTTACTGATTGAACAGGTGAGGATGCAGACTGAACTTATAGATGAAGTATACAGTATGCAAAAGGAAGAAAAAGAGGACACTGAGACTTCACTACTTAAAGCAGAATCAAAAGAAGAGGATGAGTAAAATGGCAAAGATGACAACAGAACAGAAGAAAGCATATGGTAAACAGAAGTCTGCTGACATGGCAGAGCGATGGTTCAATACCATAGAAGATGGTATCAGGAATAACAACATGCCTTGGCGTAAACCTTGGGTTGGTGGTACTAAGGGTATGCCTCAGAATCTCAGGAGTAAGAAACCATATCGTGGTGGTAACATCATGGGACTATGGTTCACTGCTTTGAGTGAAGGATGGGATGACATGCGCTTCGGTACTCGCAAGCAACTCATAGAAGCAGGGCTATCTATCAAGGGACTGAAGACTGGTTCAGGAATACCTATCCGGTTCTTCAAGCCTAACACATACGAGAAGGAGAATGACAAAGGCGAGACTGAAGTTCGTAATGGTTACGTCACACGCTGGTACGAAGTATGGTGTGTTCAACAGTGCGAGGACTACAAGGCTCCTCACGAGAGCGACTCTCATCAACCAGTACCTGAGCATGATATGATGACATACTTTGAAACCTATACTGCTAGTCAACCCACGCTAAAAATCGAGCGAGTTGGTAGCACTGCTTCATACAGACTCAATGGTGACCTAATACGTCTACCAGTTCATGATGCTTTTACTGACTCACTGGGCGAAGTGATGACTGCCTTCCACGAAGCAGCACACAGTACAGGACACCCACAACGATGTGACCGACCACTAGGCAATAGTTTCGGTAATGCCATGTATGCCTTTGAAGAGTTAATCGCCGAGATAACATGTATGTTTACAGTCATGCGACTTGGTGGTTCCTTCGAGCCATCTAAGGTACTGGAAGAGAATGCTAACAGTCTTGCTTACCTTGACCACTGGCTCAAGGCATGTAAGGACAGAGACAAGGCTTTGACTGCTGCCTTTGGTGAAGCACAGAAGGCTTCCGACTTCATCGTAAAGCACTCAATAGGTGATGCTGAATGACTGAAGAGATGATAGGAGAGTGTGGGCCTTGTTTGTTCACACAGAGTTATCACTGGACAAACATCATACTCATGGACTGGGATGATGAATGGATGTCTAACTTACCTGATGTCTACGAAGGTCACAAGTGGTTCTGTCAAGGTTGCGGTAGTAGCAGTGAGTTTGAACTAACACTAACCCAAGCAAAGGAGTTGAGCGAATGAGATGTGGTACTGATAAGAAGTGTAAGTCATCTTGTACATGTAATGACCCTAACCTAGTGATAGTACATGCCACTGACGAAAACATATACTGGGAGTTGGCTGAAGCATGAGAGAGATAACCATAGAAGAGATAGCAAGACTGAGACTCGCTTACATCAAGAGACTAGAGGCTGAGAATACTAAGTTGAAGAGTGAACTCAACAGACTCTTTGGTGCATCGAAGCCATCATCAAGTTATTGGAATCAAGGTTCACTACTTAAAGCAGCATCAGAAGAAGAGGAGGAATGAAGATGGAAGATACAATGTACAAAGTAAAGAGAGAAGAATGGATAAGAAAGGCGGGCGCAGTTGCTAGGTTTGGTTCAAGTGCTTCGACATCAGAATGGGGTGCATACGAAGGTATGCCTCACTTGTCGGAAGCACTGAGGCACTTCAA